>ERZ839489.1620-NODE-1620-length-13036-cov-2.847238_pt1 | contig 13036 bp, 10 predicted proteins | sample MGYA00519938_ERZ839489 | MGnify/ENA primary metagenome ERZ839489 (study PRJEB31850, sample SAMEA3708846) | human gut metagenome | biome: human gut; feature: human-associated habitat; material: faeces | place: China | collected 2014 ... | reverse complement strand
ATGAACAGCAGATACAGCTAAACGCTAGTATTAATAAAAAATGTGTTTTCATAGATATTTATTTAAATTCATTCCTTAATTACCAACCTGCATTCTGTTTCAAATTCGGATTCACATTAATTTCCGTATCCGGGAATGGTAATAACCAATTACGTTCCTTAAAACCCGCATCCGGGAAATCGAAATAGGTTCCATCACCTCTAGGGATCTTCTTACCTTGATCAGCCAGCACTTTATCCGCATCTCCCCAACGGATCAAATCTTGATAACGTACAAACTCAAACGCAAGTTCCAAACGTCTCTCTAGCTTAATGTCCTCAAATAACTTATCGCCTCTGGAGGTCAAATCCGGCATTTGCGCCCTAGCACGAACTTGATTGATGTAACTTAAAGCCTTTGTGTCATCCGGGCTCGACTTACGATTATAAGCCTCCGCTGCCATCAAAAGGACATCCGCATAACGAGTAATACGGTAGTTCATCCCGCTAATGGTATGATACTCCTCGCCCGGGGTCTCATCGACAAAAGCGCCATGCTTGATACGTACATACCCTTCCGTTCCATAGGGTAAATTACCTTCCGAATCACGGAAAGAGCCTCCGAATTCCGAAATCAAATCTTGCTCACTGATTACAGTACCTTTCCTGCGCACTACATCACCCGCCGCAACACAAGCGTCATACAATTCAGCTCTCGGGCCGCACCAGCCCCAACCGGTTTCCGTGATACCGCTCGTCCCTGCTGTAAACCATGGCGTACGAGGACCACAATAGGCCACAACCGTATTTCCTTCCGTTATCGTTGACAACTCATCCGCATAAGACACCTCAAAAATAGATTCCTTCCCAAACTCGGTAGATTTACGGGTTAACATCGAAAAGTCTGGATTCAAGGCATATTCATTGCTATTGATCACCTCATCGAACACAACTGCGGCCTCATCATATTTTTTCTGATAAAGATACGCTTTTCCTAACCAAGATTGAGCGGTACCCTTGGAAATATTTCCTTTTTTCGCCGCCGATAACTGACTTTTTAAAGGTAAATCGGGGATAGCCTCCTGTAAATCCTTCTCAATTTGTCCCCAAAGCTCTTCTAGCGTAGAATTGGGCTGCGCATAATTATCCGGATCAAGAGGTTCCGTTACCAAAGGAGCTGTTCCCCAAAGAGTCACTAACTCAAAATAAGCATAGGCACGGAAAGTCTTGGCCTCCGCGATCGCCATCTTTTTCACTTCCGATTCCGGAGCCACTTTGTTAATCAATAAGTTCGCAGTATAGATGATCTGGTAATATTTCGTGAACATCGCACGAAGTATCGTATTACTCGATCCGAACCGAAACTCGTCCAATTCCTCACCTTGGTTATTATCTCCACGACCGCCACCACCGGCCATGGCGTCATCCGAAAGAAGATTCTTGAACTGGAACGTATTCAAATCACTGCTTTGCATCTTATTGTAAATAGCATATAAAGCCTCTGTAACCTCTGCGTCCGTCTTATAAAAAGACTCCTGCGTCGTTACCCCTCTTTGTTCCGTATCCAGAAAATCCGAGCAACTAGCCGTACACAACGTAAATGCCAACGATAATATTCCGTATTTAATGATTCCTGTATTCATAATCCATGCATAATTAGTAGTTAGAAATTAAGAGATAATCCGAATAAAACCTTCTTAGATATCGGGAAGAATCCACGATCTATACCGATGCTATTATTATCGGAGCTAGATGCCTCCGGGTCCATACCTGGATAATTCGTAAATGTGAAAAAGTCATCCAAAGACGCATAGATACGTGTATGCCCGATATGCAACTTATTTGTCACGAGAGCCGGTAATGAGTAACCTAATTGTATTTGCTTGATTTTCATAAAAGAGCCGTTAAATAACATCTGGTCACTATTCCAGTACTTAGCGTCTACGGTTGCGGACGGGCGTGAGGCGTTCGGATTCTCCGGAGTCCAACGATCGGTGTAGAACAAAGACAGCTTGTTTGTCGCCGGACGGTCCGTACGGATAATACCCATCAAGATATCGTTTCCTGCTTGTCCCTGTATGAACATCGTAAAGTCAAACCCCTTATATTCCATATTCAAGGTAGCTCCGTAGGTAATATCTGGAATAGCACTACCGATATACGTAAAATCATTCGCATTCACCGTTCCATCGCCATTTACGTCCACAAAGTTCACGTTTCCTGTTGCCGGATCTATACCATCCGTCTTATATCCCCGGAAATACCAAACCGGAAGGCCTTTCTCGAACGCCGTGGCAGAAGACCATTTGTTTACGGAAGCACCATTTAGGCGACTGATTGTTGGGTCTAAGTAAGTCACCTCATTTTTCAAGGTAGATAAGTTCGCCGCGATACTATACTTAAAATCACCGATATGATCACGCCAAGTCAACTCAAAATCAAATCCCTTATTCACCACGTTTCCACCATTGATCGGGGAAGCGCTATTACCGGCTTCTAGTGGAGGCGTATTTGTCGTAATCAGATCTTTCGTAGTCTTATGATAGTAGTCCATCGTAAACCCTAGACGATCGGCCAAGAAGCGTAGATCGATACCAAAGTCTAACTGCTCACTGGTTTCCCATGTCAATTTATTATTACCCAATACGGAAGGAGAAGAAGCGGTCGCATATGTACCATCCGCCAAAGGATACAAGGTAGAAGCATTCATGCTTGACCAAGTCAGATAATTGGTTACAGAACCGGATGACACGACATTAGACGCATAACTGTATTTACCAAGGTTCGACAAACTACCATTTTGTCCCCAACTACCACGAATCTTAGCGTAAGAGAACCCATTCAGTTCCGGAAAGAAATCCTCGTTACTGATCACCCAACCCGCTGATAAAGCAGGGAACGTACCCCAACGATTATCCTTCGGAAGGATAGAAAGACCGGCAGCGTCCCGGCGAACCGTCGCTTGGAATAAATATTTATTCTCATAATCATAATTGATTCGGGCAAAATAGGAAAGCTTCGTATCAGTCAAGGTGGTTCCACCTACCTTTGAATTCGCCTGCGTAGAGATATAATCCAGATCGGCATACGAATCTTGGTCTTTGATCAATGGATAACCGGAAGCCGTAACCGTCTTATAGTCCCTGCGGGAGACTGCGGTTCCTGCCATGAGGGTAAAGTTATGCTTATTGAAGCTCTTTACATAAGAAGCATAATTTTCCCATTGCCAATAGGTCATGGTAGCGTCTGACTCGCTAACTGAGGCGAACGCATTCATCATCTCGCCGCTATAATAGTATTCCGGCTTATAGTTGTGTACGTTTTTAGAGAAATAATTAATACCTAGCTTTGAGGTAAAAGTAAGTCCCTCTAACGGAGTGATATCCATATAAGCATTACCCATCAATGACGTAATCGTAGTAGCAGTTTGAGACTGCCCCTTCTGTACGAACGGATTAATCGTCTCTCCGTTTACATATTTAGAGATTCCGTAATAATTACCATTCTCCGATTGCATCACCGGCTTCCCGGCATCGATCAATTCCTGCACACGGGTAGGAACCTCGCCTACATATTCTACCGGTGTCAGCGGGTCTAGCAAAATAGCGTTAGAGATCACGCCACGAGACTCGTCATTCTCGTTGATCGAATGCTGTACGGATCGGTTGATCTGGACACTACTACCTACCTTCAACCATTTGTTCACCTTCTGGCTTCCGTTAAACATCCCGGAATATCTTTTATAGTTATCATCGTCACCTTTTACGATACCATCTTGATTCAAGAAAGATAATGACATTAAATAAGTAGACTTTTCATTTCCTCCCGAGATTGACAAATTATGCTTTTGCATCGGAGACGCCTCAAAGGTCTCTTTCACCCAATCCGTATCGGTACCGTCCCATTGAATACCCGGAATAGCGCCGGATTCATCCATGTAAGATATGTATTGCTCCGCATTCATGACTTTCGGAGTCTTGCCCAAGCTCTGAATCGTATATTGGAAATCGTAAGTCACTTGAGTCTTACCAGCCGAACCATTTTTCGTGGTAATCAAAACGACGCCATTACCACCTTCCGCACCGTAGATAGCAGCAGATGCTCCATCTTTCAAAACCTCCATACTAGCGATATTACTAGGTTCCAAACCACTAATATCATCCGTACGCAAACCATCGACAATATATAAAGGGTCCGAGTTACCATTAGAGCTATAACCACGTATACGGATTTTCATACTGGAACCCGGAGCACCGGAAGAAGACAATACCTGTACACCGGAAGTCTTTCCTTGCAAAGCTTGCTCCGGTCGTGTATTAGCGCTATTCATCATATCCTCGGCTTTTACGGATGAGATCGCTCCCGTCACCACACTCTTTTTCTGGATACCATAACCTACTACGACTACCTCATCCAACGCTTTCGTATCCTCCGCCAATTTTATCTGAAAGGAGCTTTGGCCTTTTACCACTATCTCCTTAGGAGAATAACCGATATAAGAGATTAACAATGTAGCGTTATCCGGAACCTCCAGTGAAAATTTACCATCCATATCTGTAATCGTTCCGTTCGTAGTGCCTTTCTCTACGACATTCGCTCCAATCACCGGAATCCCGGTACCATCCACGACAACGCCGCTTACCCGTCTTCCTTGCTGGACGATCATGACATCGGATGTCTTATTCAAGACAATCTGCCGGTCACTTATCACATAATTCACATCACTCTTTTTAAAGAGATTATCCAAGATAGTTGTTATTTCTTTCCCGTCTACAGAGATATCAACTTTTCGGTCTACATCTACCGATTTCTTATTATACAGAAAACGGTATTCTGTTTTCGATTCAATCTCATTCAAGACATCTTCTACTGATACATTTTTTAGATCTAATGAAAGTGTAGTCATTTGCGAATAGCCGGTAGAAGCAATAACTTGCATTACACTACAGATCAGTAATAACAGGCATATTCTCATAATACAAAAGATTTTAGAGGTAATTAACCGCCGTTTAATTTCATCAAGTGAAACTGATTTCATAATTTTGCTGTGTTTAGTTAGAAAATAAGGTTATAAAAATTTTACGACTAAGCTTTATAAAAGGGGAGGTGTACGAGACCTTCCCTTTTTTAGCCTAATTTCGTGTCATGATATAATTTCTCCACTCTTTTTTATTCCATAGGCAACATCTATTTAATGGTTAACAAATAAAATCCTTTCACATATATAAGACGTCTCAACTCAAGAGATCCACATACAATATGTGTATTTTTCTCACTTTTTTGTTTTGTATACCTCTATTTTTTGTTTTCGGTAGTGATTATCGGTACCCCGCTCCCGATTTGAATATTTATATTGGATAGGGGCCGTCAATCGTAAGAGACGCAATATCTCGTCCAGAGATTCCTGTTGGAAGGTAGCCCGATAGGGCTGATGAGCTATAGCGGTATCTTTTAAAACGATATCCACATTAAAGGTCTGCCCGATTTTCTTGAATACATATTCTAAAGGATCATCCCGGAAAACCAGGGCACCATCTTTCCACGCATACCATTTATAGGGATCGATCTGCTCGATCCGACAGGAAGAAGTATTAACGTTGTATCCCATCCGTTCACCGGATACCAAGGAAAAGACTCGTTGTTTCCCCAGAGAGACATTTACTTTTCCAATCGCCATCGTCACGGCCACGATTGAATCGTTCCGATAAGCCTCCACATTGAAAGCAGTTCCCACAGCAGAGACCTCTACCCCATCGGTTTGAACAATGAATGGATGCTCCGGATCTGATTCCACCTCGAAATAAGCCTCTCCGGAAAGTTCTACTTGTCGCTTATCCCAATCAAACACAGTCGGATATTTCAAAGAGCTTCCAGCATTCAGCCATACCAAGGAACCGTCTGGTAAATTCACCCGGGAATGGGTACCATAAGGAGCAAAGACCTCTTGATAAGCGACTTGGGAGTATTCCGTACGCTGATTGGAAATAAACAAATAGGAAGAAAAAACAACTAAGGGCAACAGAAGTATCGCCGCCGCATATTGCCAATAACGGATAAATCTCGATTCATACCATTTTACGGGAGTAATCCGACTCATCATTTTTTCATTGGCACTAGCTACTTGAATCGTATCAGCCCCGAAAGCGGGATGGGAAACCTGCCATATATTTTTCAACCGTTGATAATATCGAAGATTGTCGGGACTTTCCTTTATCCAAGCCACCAATCGTTCCGTGTCTTCCTTATTTGTATTCCCGGACAGATAGCCGGTTATTAATTCCTCTATTTGTTTTCTTGTGCTCATCCTAATTTTATATTTTATAAAAAAGACGTGCAAGATTGAAAGTCCCACAGTTAAATAACATTCTTTAAGAAAACAAAGTGATCAATAGTACAAAGAATAGAAATAAAGATGTATCGTCTTACAGCAACAAGATGTATGATCTTATCATTATAAGATCATGCATCTTACAACGATAAGATATATCATCTTTCAGGGGACTCTATCTATTTAGGCTTTTGTATGTATAATTGCACTTTTGAAGATATACACCCCTCTTCAAAGACTGGTTGAAAAGAGGTGTAAGATTTAATCAATAACATTTAAATCGTACAGCCGCTTCCTCTATGGGCAATCCGGCTTTGTAATTTTCGATGTATGTGTTAAAACCTTCTACCTCTTCCGCCGTGGGTGAAACTTCAACACCGGCATCACCGGCAAACACATACTCGTCCAAGAAATCAGCCAGAGATTGCTTCCCGTCATTGTTCACAAGAAAAGCACCCAGCAGGGCAATTCCCCAAGCACCCCCTTCACCAGCGGTTTCCATAACGGATATGGGTGAGTTTATAGCCGCAGCCAATATTCTTTGACCTACACCCTTGGTCTTGAACAGACCTCCATGTGCTGTAATTCTGTCGACTTTGATTTTCTCTTCTTTGAAAAGGATGTCATTACCTATCTTAAGAACCCCTACCGAAGCATACAGATGAGTCCGCATGAAATTCGCAAGGTTAAACTTGTCATTCGCCGAGCGTATAAACAGCGGTCTTCCATCCGAAAGCCCCGTTACAGGTTCACCCGAGATGTAATTATATGAAATAAGACCACCACAATCCACATTCCCCGTAAGCGCATGATTATAAAGCTTTCCAAATACCTCGTCCATGTCCACAGGTACACCCAGCAGCTCTTGATATTCCTTGAATAAATTGACCCATGCGTTAAGGTCGGAGGTACAATTATTGCAATGTACCATAGCCACAAGGCTTCCATCCGGCGTGGTAACCATGTCAATCATCTCGTATGGCTTTAACAACTCCTTCTCCAACACGATCATAGAGAATGAGGATGTACCGGCGGAAACGTTTCCCGTACGTCGCTTGACGGCATTGGTCGCCACCATACCTGTACCAGCGTCGCCTTCCGGAGGACAAACAGGTATGCCTGCTTTCAAATGGCCTGATACATCAAGCATTTTAGCTCCCTTCAATGTAAGATGACCGGCATTTTCACCTGCTAGCAAGACCTTAGGCAAGATATCCCGCAAATTCCAATCATATCCCTTTGTAGCGATTAATCGGTCGAACTGGGATATCATTTCGGCAGAATAGTTCTTGGTGGCCGGAACTATGGGAAGCATACCGGATGCGTCACCTACACCCAATACTTTTCGCCCCGTTATCTGCCAATGGATGAAACCGGCAAGGGTTGTCAGATAATCAATATCCTTAACGTGTTCCTCATTATCCAAGATCGCTTGATACAAATGAGAAATACTCCATCTCAAAGGAATATTATATACAAACAATTCCGATAAGGCCGCCGCAGCCTTGCCCGTATGGGTGTTTCTCCATGTGCGAAAAGGCACGAGTATCTCCTCTCTCTCATTGAATGCCATGTAACCATGCATCATGGCACTAATACCGATTGCCGCCAGTGTCTCGATCTCAACGTCATACTTTTTTTTCACGTTTGAACGAAGATCCGCATAGCAATCCTGCAATCCATACCAAATAGCCTCCACGCTATATGTCCAAAGTCCGTCGACTAACTGGTTTTCCCAACTATGACTTCCTTGTGCGATCGGTTTGTTTTCCTCATCGATCAAGACAGCTTTTATTCTGGTCGAGCCAAATTCTATGCCAAGAATAGCTTTCCCCGCTTCAATGGTTGATTTCGCATCTACTTTCATATTGATTGAAGTTTAACAAAGCGCTTTGTTCAACATATAATAAACCTCATTCATGCGAAGTTCCTTCTTGAAGTTGCTGATAGCCGTATCCTTGTTGATATGTACCATTTCGATACCTGCGATTTCAGCATAATCTTCCCAATATTCCGCAGTCAAGTCGTACGAGAAACATGAGTGGTGAGTACCACCTGCCAAAATCCAAGCACCCGCACCTATCTCGAAGCTTGGCATCGGAATCCAAAGGGCAGACGCAACCGGCAACTTAGGCAGCGGCTCCGGTTCGATACATTCCACATCGTTTACGATCAAACGGAAACGATTCCCCAGATCTACGACAGTAGCCGTACAACCCGTACCTACTTTTGAGGTGAAGACCAAACGTACCGTCTGGCTCTTACGGATACCTATACCCAAGAAATGTACTTCAAGACGTGGCTTGGATGCGGCGATAAGAGGACAAATCTCCAACATATGTGATTGAAGAATTGAACTTTGGCCACCTTTAAAGTTCAAGGTATAATCTTCCAAGAAAGAACAACCATTGGAAAGTCCTTGGTTCATTACCCATACCGTACGATAAAGAGCGGCGGACTTCCAATCACCTTCAGCGCCAAATCCATAACCTTCCGCCATCAGACGCTGAGAAGCCAATCCCGGGATTTGGTCGAAATAACTACCGTCTGTCTGTCCTAGGTCATCAAAGTTTGTAGTAAAACCTTTGGCTCCTTTCGCTTTGAGGATAGCACGGAGAGCTAATTCCGCTTTCGCCGCATTCCATACTTTCTCATAAGCTTCTGTAGATTTATCTTCCAATGAAGCGTCATGGTCGTATTCACTAAAATAGATTGCTACAAGAGCTTCCACATCGGCATCCTTGATATTTTTATGATATTCCATCAGTTCGCTCACCGGGCAGTAGTCCACATGGTAACCCATGCGTTGCTCCGCCTCAACCTTATCTCCATCCGTTACCGCTACATTATTCATCTGGTCGCCAAAACGGACAATCAGCATGTCTTGAGCATCCGCCCAAGCCGCACAGACACGCATCCAAACAGCAATCTTACGTTGAGCTTCCCCATCTTTCCAATGCCCTACCACTACTTTGCGGCGAATTCGCATTCGAGTACAAATATGCCCGAACTCACGATCGCCATGAGCAGACTGATTCAGGTTCATGAAGTCCATATCCATGGTGTCCCAAGGTATCTCCTTGTTGAATTGGGTATGAAAATGTAATAGAGGTTTTCTCAATTCCTGCAAGCCATGTATCCACATTTTCGCCGGAGAGAAAGTATGCATCCAAGTGATTACACCGATACATTTGTCCTCATTATTAGCGGCCTTGAAAGTGGCCGTTACCTCTTTGGCAGAATTTACCGTACCTTTATATACTATTTTTACGGGCAAGAGACCGGATTCGTTCAATCCATTTACCATCTCGTTAGAGTGTGCATCTACCGCTACAACCGCATCGCCGCCATACAGAAGCTGCGCCCCTGTAACGAACCATACCTCGAAATCATTGAAATTATTCATGGCTTATTGATTTAAAAAGTTAATAATGTCGTTATTTATCATCTATTTATAGTGTTCATACTTATTTTTGCCCGTAATAAGCATTCGGGCCGTGCTTTCGATAAAAATGTTTCGTAACCAAATGTGGATTCATACCCAGTTGAGGATTGATGCCATAAGATATATAAGCCATCTTGGCCACTTGCTCCATTACAACCGCATTATACACAGCCTCATCAGCATCTTTTCCCCAAGAAAATGGTCCGTGATTCTCTACGAGGACCCCGGGAACATATACAGGATTAATTTGCTGAAAACGTTCGACGATCACATTTCCTGTCTCTTTCTCATACTCACCTTCTATTTCCTGCTGAGTCATTTCGCGCGTGCAAGGAATGGCCTCGCTGAAATAGTCAGCGTGTGTCGTACCGATATTAGGAATATCACGTCCGGCTTGAGCCCACGAAGTGGCATAGGTGGAATGCGTGTGAACAACTCCCCCTATCTCAGGAAAAGCATTATACAAGACCAAATGAGTCGGAGTATCCGATGAAGGTTTCAACCTTCCCTCCACTATATTACCCCGCAAATCCAGCACGACCATATCATCAGCCTTCATAGTCTCATAAGAAACACCCGAAGGCTTAATGACTACTAATCCTTTTTTACGATCAATGGCACTTACATTTCCCCAAGTAAAAATAACCAGCCCATATTTGACCAAATCCAAATTCGCTTTGAAAACTTTCTCTTTTAATTCCTCAATCATTACTTTTCACATTATAGAGTGGTTTACTATATGCCTTTTTATTAAAAGATTGAACTCATATAAGTGTAATAACTAACACTTATATATTTGGGCGTAAAAATAACACTTTATCCATTACCTAAAACAAAGACGAACATGTTTCGTAACATACTTTATCTTTCTATATGAGGCTTTTATCTACTTGGTATATTATAAATAAATGAACGCTCCAATTCATCAACTCACAATCTGTCGATCGCTTATCACATAATTCACTCCACTTCTTTCGAACAGATTATCTAGAATCGTTGTTATTTCCTTCTCATTTAGATGATATATCAGCTTTTTTGTTCAATTACCGATCTCTTATTATTAAAGAAAGCGGTATTCCGTTTTTGATTCGATCTCATTCAAGACTTCTTCTACTGATACATTTTTTAGATCTAATGAAAGTGTAGTCATTTGTGAATAGCCTATAGAAGCAAAAGCTCTCATTACACTACAGATCAGTAATAGCAGGCATATTCTTATAATACTAAAGATTTTAGTGGCAAATAGTCGCCGTTTAATTTCATCAAATGAAACTGATTTCATAATTTTGTTGTGTTTAGTTAGAAAATAAGGTTATAAAATTTTACGACTAAGCTTCATAAAAGGGAGGATGTACGAGATCTTCCCTTTTTTATCCTAAATTCGTGTCATGATATAATTTTCCTGCTCCTCCTTTATTCCATAGGCAATTTCTATTTACAGGTTAACAAACAAATAGTCTTTACATATATAAGACGGATCAACTTTAGAACCCCACATAAAATAAAACGTATTTTTTCGCTCCCTATCTAATTTTATAGACTTCTATCCTTTGTTTCTTATAATGATGATGCATCTACCTTCCGGTTGGAATATTCATAACGAATCGGAGCGGTCAAACGCAGAAGGCATAAGATCTCATCCAAAGATTCTTGCCTAAAAGTGGTCCGATAAAGTTGATGAGCTATATCCGTGTCTTTTAAAATAATGTCAACATTAAATGTCTGCCCGATCTTCTTGAACACACATTCCAAAGGATCATCCCAGAAAACTAAAGCCCCGTCTTTCCATGCGTACCATTTATAAGGGTCAATGCGCATAATTTGCGCTAGAGAAGGTATTCAAGTTATAACCCACAGCCAAATAACATTCTTTAGGGAAATGTTGTGATCAATGCAGACAAAAAATCTCTCAGATAATGACGAAGTAGCCCCAAGGCCTTACCTACCCTTACCTCCACCGTACGTTCAGAAACATTTAGCTTTACCGCTATTTCCTTATACTTCAACTGTTCGAAACGACTCATCTCGAAAGCTTCCCGGCAAGCTATAGGCAATTTATCCAAGGCTTCTCGCAAATGATCGTATAAGTCTGAATATAATATATAATTCTCCGTATCAATATCATCTAGTTCCAGATGGGACAAAATAATGGATTCATGCTCCCGAACAACATACCGATGCCGTATCTCATCCAAACAACTGTTTCGTACGGAAGCCAGAAGATAGGATTTAAAAGAAGTCTCTATTATTAGGCTCTCACGATCATTCCAAACCTTTAGGAATACTGATTGTACGACATCCTCACTAATATTTCTCTCTCCTAAATAGCTACCAGCAAACATCACAAGATCTTTGTAATAAGCCATAAATAAATGGGAAAAAGCATTTTTATTCCCCCGTCTAAGCTCTACAAGCAGAAACTGTTCCTCCATATTATAGTTATCTTATCTCCTTATTTCAACCTTTCCTAATCACAAAATGACAAATAAAAAAATAATCGTTCCTGTTTAACCGCTAAATGTAACTCATATTTTTAATAGAAACAACATTTCAACTCTTTTTACACATTTACAAACCCTAAAGCTAAATAAAACTATCAATATTTTTTTAAAGAAGTTGCAAAGAATATCTTGTTGGTTTCGGCATAAAAAGGCTTTTCAAGTGGTAAGCTATTCATTTTTAGAGTTGTATGTTACCGGCTAGGTATAGCCGTTAGTTATTCACTCGACAAGCCGTAGGTTATTCATTTTAGCCGCCAATGGCAGGACCCGTTTCCTGGTTATTAGGGCCTATACGGACACATGTTTCCCATATTTTTAAGTAATCTACCATCACGATGTACTTGAAGAATCTATCTCCGCCGGGAATTTCAGAATTATAAATATCTTCTAAAAGGAAGAGATGGGGAATATTCCATCTCTTACCCTATCTATTTGTTGTTTAATTTATTTCACAACCACCTTAACAGTTTCCTCGCCAACCGTTACGAATACAGCAGCGGCCGGAGCAGCAATAGTAGCGTTGTCGGAAGTAAGAACCGTCGTAGCAATATAATACAACGGCCTTACCGTCATCAGCGATCGCAGAGATGATCTTATGTCCGATAGACATTTCAGCGTAAGCATCTTTCTTACCCTCTACCAAAGAGAAAATCATTCCTTATGATCATGCCAGAAGTACTTCCAAAAGTAAGGGGCAGTAAAAGGCGTATCAGTTAGCCATGCGAAAAAGGTATCTTAGTTTCATTGAGAAAGTATCCTAAGTTCATTGGCGAAGTATCTTAGG
>ERZ839489.1605-NODE-1605-length-13137-cov-3.010167_pt1 | contig 13137 bp, 9 predicted proteins | sample MGYA00519938_ERZ839489 | MGnify/ENA primary metagenome ERZ839489 (study PRJEB31850, sample SAMEA3708846) | human gut metagenome | biome: human gut; feature: human-associated habitat; material: faeces | place: China | collected 2014 ... | reverse complement strand
TGCTGCAGAAGGAGACCGGAAACTGATGGAACGTACTATTGATACTTTCCAAGGATTTTTAGATTGCTTGGAGAATCCGGTTATCAAAGGGGTTGTGTATGGAGCAGGTGTTTGGCATACAGGAGAAATAAATGATAAGCCGGCGATGCGGGAAGCTTATGAGATGGGCAGACATTGTTTGGAAAGTTGATGAGGATTTTCATCTCTCTCAAAAAGACTTAGGACTTTCTGAAAGACTTTGGGAAGTATATCGTTCTACATAACAAACATACTAAAAAAAGGTCAGGCGATAATATCTTGTGATAAAGGTTAACCGCCTGACCTTTTTTAATATTTAGCTATTTTTTAAGCTTCTTCTACCGCTGCCTGCGCCGCGGTGAATGAGAAGTTTAACGTGTTGATTATCAAATGAAATTGTTAAGGACTGTCAACATCCGATATGCAGGTGTTCACACGTTATGCGCGTTCTGCACGTGGGCATTTAATCAGACAATCTTTTATGCTAAGATACTAACCATTTTTGGGGTATCAAGTGTAAAATCTGGTCAACATCTTTTGCTCTTGCTGTGCTATCTGCTTGTTGGTTCCAATTCATTACGATTATTCACTTATCTATGGTAATCACGTCATATATGATCTAATTTTAAGTTCAACATTTATCGGTCAACATTACGTATCGCGAGCTATCTTCTTTGCAGAGCTTATGTGCAATAGGTATTTCAATTAAAAGAAAAGAACCTATGCCCAAACACATTCTGTAAATTTTGCTTGCAAAATTAATGATAATCCTCAATTATACCAAATCTTTTACACGCTTTTCTCGTTTTTCGTGCAAAAAAAGTTGTTTTCTTGATATAAACGAAGCTTGACGTGTCATTTATACGCCACAAACTACACATTATTTATATATAAGGGAGTTCGATTAAAAGAAAAGTTCCAGATTCAGACGATCTCCGAGTTTAGGTTTAGATGTTCTTATATATAATAAGGAAGGTAAACCTACATCATAGGTTTTTGAGTTTAAAATCTATGAGTTTAGAGCAACATGTATATATACATGGGCTAACGTAAACCTTAAACCGATCTTGCCATACAAGTTTACGCAGGACTTTCTACCCAACTTTCTCTTTTAACCGAAAAAAAGAAGAAGCAAGTTTATCTTGCTCCTCCCCTTCTTTATGTGTGAGTTCAATATCTTTTCTCGAAACGTTATTTTCCTGCCATTAGATACGAACAATACTTGCCAAGCAGGTTTGATAGTGGCAGATCATCCTTCAGGTAACGTTCTGCATCAAGTTTGAGCAGTCTTTCACGAACCTGCTTCTTTCCTTTGAACAAAGCACAAAGGTATGGAATGCCTTTTTCTTCCGTAATGGTCACATCGGCAAAGAACTGAGTCAGATCTTCGGCATCATAGACGATGGAATAGCTTGGACGCTTTGCTCCAGGTATGTCTATAACCAGAATGTTCTTTTCGACCAAGTCTTGAATATCACGAATGGCTGTGTCCTTCGAGCATTTTGCCAACGATGCCCATGTCTTTGAAGTTATCTTCGACTCATAGCCATCGAGGAATAGATTCAGCATCTCTGTTTGACGCTCTGTCATAGGAATTGATGAAGCCTTTTGCCAGAAGAAACTCTTGTTCAGTATAGAAGTTACAATAGCTTCAGCTTCATCAAGTGCATCGATGAGCTTTTGAAGATACCATACCAACCATTCTGTTAGATCACCATCACCATGCTGCATTTTTTCCAGAATGTCGTAATAGTGATTCTTGTCTTTATTGATCTGTGATGAGATATTATAGAAGCGATAGTCGCTCTTCTCTCCACGAGCTAGCTGCATATCAGAAAGTATGCGAGCCAATCTTCCGTTGCCATCTTCAAATGGGTGGATGCTGACAAACCAAAAGTGGGCTACGGCAGAGCGAATGACGCTGCTGACCGGCTCTTCACTGTCAAACCATGCAAGGAAACGTTCCATCTCGCCTTCTACTCGGTCCGGTGAAGGGGCGATGTAGTGAATCTTCTCACGTCCAAACATACCACTGATAATATGCTCCTCGTTACTGCGGTACTTGCCGACCTCAATCTGACTGCCTTCGCTGAAACCAGACGGAAAGAACGCTGCTTGCCAAGCACATAGTTTTTTCTTGCTCAAAGGCTGGTCGTAGTTCTGAACCGCTTCGAGCATTACGTTTACAACCGAATCTATATAATGCGAAGGAGCTGTATACTTTACGTTCTCTATCCCCAGTCGTTTGGCGATTGAAGAACGTACATCATCTACATTCAAGCGAATGCCCTCAATTTCTGACGAATAAACTACGTCATAGGTCAAGTTCTCTGCCATAGCTCTTAGCTTGCTATCAAACCCCAACGAACTTAACCTTCCAGAGAGTAACCCTTGCTTGCGGCAAACCAACTCCTGAAGGAGCGACACCTGCGAAGCGTCCCAACGGAAGTCTGTCCAATTATCTCTTTCGTGTATATACATAATGAAAACTTTTAATGCTACATTATTCTGCGATTAACGTCGCAAATTCTGCGACAAAATTAAGCATTTTTTGTCGAATAACTAAAGGAAGAGATAAAATAACGCAATTTTTGCGACGATTTAAGCTGTCTTTTGACTGATTGGAAAGTTTTGGAAGCAAAATCTACTTCTTGATCTTGATAAAATTATGTTGCAAAGGTACATGATTCTTCAAGCAATGCAAGAACATACCTACGGTTCATGAAGAAATCTCCACACCGTTGGGTAGTATTTAAACTATATGAGTATGGCAACAACAGATTTCACCAACAATCACCTGATAACTCCTGAGCTTCAGGCAACGTTCACGGGTCACGAACTCTATTCCCAGGACGGAAAGAAGAAGGATGCTACCTGCATCGCAGTGTTTCACATCGGCAACTTTCGCTGGTACGTACTCGAAGGACAGCAAGAAGGAAACGACTTCATCCTCTACGGCATCGTGTTAGGTCTCATTGTTGCCATATCGTTCTATGTCTTTATTATGTTATTCTTTAAATTTATTCCAAACAGCTTCCAATGTCTTAACTTTCTGTCATATCATCAATTACGGCTCTAAACACGCTCTAAACACCCAACGAAAAGCACAACAACATTCTCTAAACATTTGCGTTTATTACGCTCATTTTCCGTGCGGAATGAACGTACCTTTTAAAAATACAATAGGCGGTAAGCCTTTGTAAATGAAAAGCATACCGCCTATTTTTTGAGTATCAGCTATATCGTGCTATTCCTCGATTGCAGCCTGTGCCGCCGCTAATCTGGCAATAGGCACGCGGAACGGAGAACATGATACATAATTCAAACCGACTTTGTGGCAGAACTTAACAGATGAAGGTTCACCTCCGTGTTCACCGCAGATACCGCATTTCAAGTCGGGACGAACAGAACGGCCTTTATCCACAGCCATTTCAATAAGTTGGCCTACACCGTTTTGGTCAAGTACCTGGAATGGGTCTACTTTTAGAATCTTCTTTTCAAGATATACCGGTAAGAATGAAGCGATGTCATCACGAGAGTAACCGAAAGTCATTTGGGTAAGGTCATTTGTACCAAATGAGAAGTATTCTGCACGGCTGGCAATGCGGTTGGCTGTCAGCGCGGCACGAGGAATCTCAATCATGGTACCTACCTTGAACGGAATTTCCATTCCTTCTCTTTCAAACAACTCGGCAGCAGCGTCACGAATCACTTTTTCCTGAGCTTCAAACTCATACAGAATACCGGTCAGCGGAACCATGATTTCGGGATGCGGGTCGTAACCTTCTCTTTTCAGTTCGATGGCAGCACCCAAAATAGCCTGAGTCTGCATTTCTGTGATACACGGATAGGTGTTACCCAAACGGCAACCACGGTGACCCAACATCGGGTTGTGTTCACATAAGCTTTCTACACGCTTCTGAATTTCCTGTACAGTTACTCCCATAGCCTGAGCCATCTCTTCCTGTCCCTTCAAATCGTGGGGAACAAATTCATGCAAAGGAGGATCGAGCAAACGGACATTCACCGGACATCCGTCCATAGCTTTGAAGATACCCTTAAAGTCAGCTTTCTGATAGGGGAGAAGTTTTGCCAATGCTTTTCTGCGTCCTGCTTCGTCGGGAGCCAGAATCATTTCACGCATGGCAACAATCTTCTCTGCATCAAAGAACATGTGTTCCGTACGACAAAGACCGATACCGCATGCACCAAAACTGCGGGCCACTTCTGCATCATGCGGAGTATCGGCGTTAGTACGGACAACTAATTTGGTATATTTGTTGCAAAGATCCATCAGTGCGGCAAAGTCACCGGACACTTCTGCTGCTTTGGTTTCTACTTTACCTTTATATACTTCACCGGTAGTACCGTTCAAAGAGATGAAATCACCCTCCTTCAGTACGATACCTTCTATTTCTACAGTACGGTTCTTGTAGTCTACATTGATAGCTCCTGCACCGGATACACAGCATTTTCCCATACCACGGGCTACAACGGCTGCGTGAGATGTCATACCGCCACGTGCAGTCAAAATACCTTGTGCTACAGCCATACCTGCCAAGTCTTCAGGAGAGGTTTCGATTCGTACCATGACCACTTTCTTACCATCTGCTGCCCATTTAGCAGCATCTTCGGCAAAGAATACAACCTGACCGGTAGCTGCACCCGGAGAAGCGGGCAAGCCTCGAGTCAATACTTTGGCTTCTTTTAACGCCTGTTTATCGAATACGGGATGAAGTAGTTCATCCAATTTATTAGGCTCACAACGTTTCAACGCTGTCTTTTCATCAATCATTCCCTGACGCAACAAATCCATGGCAATTTTTACCATAGCGGCACCGGTACGTTTACCGTTACGAGTCTGCAAGAACCACAATTTTCCTTCTTGTACAGTAAATTCCATGTCTTGCATATCACGGTAGTGGTCTTCCAATTTAGTCTGAAGCGCATCCAACTCTTTATAGATTTCCGGCATAGCCTCTTCCATAGAAGGATATTTGGCTACACGTTCTTCTTCAGAGATACCGGCACGCTCGGCCCAACGCTGAGAACCGATTTTGGTAATCTGCTGCGGAGTACGGATACCGGCAACCACGTCTTCACCTTGGGCGTTAATTAAATATTCACCATTGAACAGATCTTCACCGTTACCGGCATCGCGAGAGAAACATACACCTGTTGCAGAAGTGTCTCCCATATTACCGAACACCATTGCCTGAACGGTTACTGCAGTACCCCATTCTGCAGGAATACCTTCCATTTTGCGGTAAAGAATAGCTCGTTCATTCATCCAGCTGCGGAATACAGCGCAGACAGCACCCCAAAGTTGTTCGTAAGCACTAGTCGGAAAGTCTTGGCCGGTTTGTTCCTTAACAGCTGCTTTAAAACGTTTTACCAACTCTTTCAGGTCTTCTACTTCCAATTCGTTATCCAGTTTTACACCTTTGGCTTCTTTTACTTTTTCGATAATAGCTTCAAATGGGTCAATGTCATCTTTATTTACGGGCTTCATACCTAAAACCACATCACCATACATTTGGACAAAACGACGATAAGAGTCCCATGCAAAACGGGGACGACCGGTCTTACGGGTTAACCCTTCTACTACTTCATCGTTTAAACCCAGATTCAGAATAGTGTCCATCATACCCGGCATAGAAGCGCGAGCACCGGAACGTACAGAAACCAATAAGGGATTCTCTACATCACCAAATTTAGAATTCATCAGGTTCTCAATGTTGGCGATAGCTTTTTCAACATCTTCTCTGAGTAGTTCTACAACTTTATCTTTTCCTAAATCATAATATTCTGTACATACTTCGGTAGTGATTGTGAAACCCGGAGGAACGGGTACACCGATCAGATTCATTTCAGCCAGGTTAGCACCTTTTCCACCAAGCAGTTCTCTCATGTCTGCTTTACCTTCTGCTTTTCCGTTTCCGAAGGTATAAACTCTTTTTTTCTCCATAAATAATGTATTTAAAGTTAACTCGTTCAAAAATTGTAATCGCAAAACTATACATATTTTATTTATTTCCAAACGAATTAATGAAAAAAAACAGCAGAAATTGCAATTTCTACTTTGCAATTTTAATATATTTCGTTTTATAGGGAGAAATTCGGAGAAAATGCTTATTTTTGCCCCAAATTAACTTATTTAGAAAGTGGCTAGAAAGAAGAAAGAGCTCCCTCTATTAGAGAAGGTAACCATAACAGATGTAGCTGCCGAAGGTAAAGCTTTGGCGAAAGTGAATGATTTAGTAGTGTTTGTGCCGTATGTTGTTCCCGGTGATGTGGTGGACTTGCAAATAAAACGTAAGAAAAACCATTATGCAGAAGCAGTGGCAGTGAATTTCCATGAATATTCTCCTAAAAGAGCTGTCCCGTTTTGTCAGCATTATGGCGTGTGCGGTGGTTGTAAATGGCAATGCTTGCCCTATGATGAACAAATAAAGTATAAACAAAAACAGGTAACGGATAATCTGGTTCGCATCGGGAAAGTTGAATTACCGGAAATTTCTCCTATTCTGGGTTCTGCAAAGACAGAGTTCTATCGTAATAAATTGGAATTTACATTTTCTGATAAGCGCTGGCTGACCGAAGAAGAGGTGAAGGCGGATGTGAAGTATGATCAGATGAATGCTGTCGGATTCCATATTCCGGGAGCTTTCGATAAGGTACTTGCTATCGAAAAGTGTTGGTTGCAGGATGATATTTCCAATCAGATCCGTAATGCAATCCGCGATTTTGCTTACGAACATAATTATGAGTTCTTCGATTTGCGCAGTCAGGAAGGTATGCTCCGTAATATGATGGTGCGTACTTCTTCCACAGGAGAACTTATGGTGTTGTTGCAATGTAAGATTACTTCGGATGCGGAACTGGATAAGATGAAAGTGTTGTTGCAGTTTGTTGCAGATAAGTTTCCTCAGATTACTTCATTGCTTTATGTCATCAATAATAAATGCAATGATACTATTAACGATTTGGATGTAGTGGTATTTAAGGGCAATGACCATATATTTGAAGAAATGGAAGGCTTGCGCTTTAAGATTGGTCCGAAATCTTTTTATCAGACTAACTCTGAGCAAGCATATACCTTATATAAGGTAGCACGCAATTTTGCAGGTCTGACCGGAAATGAGCTTGTCTATGACCTTTATACCGGAACCGGAACAATTGCAAATTTCGTGTCTCGTCAGGCAAAGAAAGTGATTGGCATAGAGTATGTGCCGGAAGCGATTGAAGATGCTAAAGTAAATTCGGAGATAAACCATATTACCAATACATTGTTCTATGCGGGAGATATGAAAGATATTCTTACTCAGGAGTTTATTAATGAACACGGTCGTCCGGATGTTATCATTACCGATCCGCCGCGTGCAGGTATGCACAATGATGTAATAAATACGATTCTGTTTGCCGAACCCGAACGTATTGTTTATGTCAGTTGTAATCCGGCAACGCAGGCACGCGACTTGTCTTTGCTGGATACTAAATATAAAGTGGTTGCCGTTCAACCGGTAGATATGTTCCCTCATACACATCATGTAGAGAATGTGGTTTTACTTGAAAGAAGATAATTATGTCAAGAGGTAAAAATAATAAATCAGGCAAGCCCGTTGCACGGGCTGTTGCAAAGTATACTGTATATAATGTTAATGAACCTGCTGAATTGATGGATTTTCTGATGCAGAAAATGGCAGGAATCAGTCGTAGCAAAGTAAAAACAATGCTGACTAACCGGGTTATATTGGTAGACAATACAATTACTACACAATATAATTTTGAACTGAAACCCGGCATGAAAGTTCAGGTGAGCAAAACCAAAAACAATCGTGAATTCAAGAATCCGATGTTGAAACTTGTATATGAGGATGCTTATATTATCGTGGTAGAGAAGAAAGAAGGACTGCTTTCGGTCAGCACTGAGCATCAAAAGGAGCGTACAGCACAACATATCCTGAACGAATATGTAAAACGTTCGCATCGTAACAACCGTATATTTGTTGTTCATCGGTTAGACCGTGAAACATCGGGACTGATGATGTATGCCAAGGATGAAAAGACCCAAAATACGTTGCGTGATAATTGGCAGGATATTGTAACCGATCGCCGTTATGTAGCTATTGTTTCGGGAGAAATGGAGAAAGATGGAGGAACTGTTGAGTCGTGGTTGACCGATCATAAATTATATGTCAGCTCCAGTCCTTATGATGATGGAGAGGGAAAATATGCTGTTACACATTATAGAACAATAAAACGCGCGAATGGTTATTCTCTGGTGGAGTTGGATTTGGAAACAGGACGTAAAAATCAAATTCGCGTTCATATGTCAGAACTTGGACATCCGGTGATTGGTGATGAACGGTATGGTAGCGAATGTAATCCGCTAGGCCGATTGGCACTACATGCTTTCAAACTTTGTTTTTATCATCCCATAACAGGGGAACTGATGCAGTTTGAAACTCCGTATCCGGCAAACTTTAAGACTCTAATGTTAAAAAAATAGCAATAATAAGTTTTGCACTCCTTAACAGTTGTGAAGAATAAATTTTTCCACAACAGCTGCCACACCGTCTTCTTCATTGGAGGCGGTGATGAAGTTGGCATTCTGCCTCACTATATCTTGAGCATTCGCCATTGCCACTCCTAAACCTGCATATTTTATCATTGAGATATCATTAAATCCGTCTCCTATTGCTATTAGTTCTTCTTTTTTATTGCCTAATTCTTTCAATAAAACAGATAGAGCTTGTGCTTTATCAATTCCCTTGGGAACCAATTCCAAAAAATAGGCTTCAGAACGATAAACTCCCAAAAGCTCTTTTAAGTCATTATGCATTTCATTTTCTAAGGTCGCAAGTTTAATCGGTTCGCCTACAATCATGCACTTCCCAACAGGAAAGTCAATGGCTGACAGGAAATTATCTACTTTTTTGATTGTCATAACATTTAGCAATGCCAACTTTTGTACGTATTCATCATATGGGTTTTCAGTAATGACAAACTCATTATGATATGTAATTATAGTAAAACCATATTTCTTGGCATAGTTATATAAAAATGGAATAACGGAGCGTTCAAGCAGGTTTTCATACATTACTTTTCCTGTTTGCCAGTTGATGATTCTTCCTCCGTTATAAGAAAGTATGTATCCACCGTATTCTCTTAAACAAAGATGTTCGGCAATAGGAGCCACCCCATAAGTGGGACGTCCTGTTGCTAATATTATTTTCACTCCTTTTTGTTGAGCTTTAATAATAGTCCGTCGTGTGTAAGGAGTAATTTCTTTTTTGGTATTAGTCAGTGTTCCGTCTAAATCTAATGCCAGTAATTTATACTTCATAAGTGCTAAGGTGAATTTTGAGGCAAATATAATGAATATCGTTTATTATTTGCTACATTTGCTATAAATAACAAAAATTATGGAACTGGTTTTAATAATAATTATCCTTATATTGCTGATTGCCAATTTAGTAGTTGTACTGACTAAAAATAACCGTTTGCAAACGGAACGTTTGGAATTATTGCTTCATGAAGAAATGAAAGCAAACAGAGAAGAATTGGGGCGTAATATCCGTGAACTTCGTTCTGAGTTGAACCAAACTTTGAACTTCTCTGTTCGGCAAATGCAAGATAGCTTACATAAAAACATGCTTACAGGTAATGAAATGCAACGGGAGAAGTTTGAAGCAATGGGTAAACAGCAGGATGCACTCATAAAGAGTACCGAAAAACGATTGGATGATATGCGTATGATGGTGGAGGAAAAACTGCAAAAGACATTGAATGAACGAATCGGACAGTCATTTGAAATTGTTCGTACTCAATTAGAAAATGTACAAAAAGGATTGGGAGAGATGAAAAGTCTGGCACAAGATGTGGGTGGATTAAAGAAAGTTTTGAGTAATGTAAAAACACGTGGTACTTTTGGGGAAGTGCAGCTAGGGGCTTTACTTGACCAAATGCTGAGTCCTGAACAATATGAAGCTAATGTAAAAACTAAAAAGAACGCTACAGAGTTTGTAGAATTTGCCGTTAAATTGCCTGGGAGAGAAGATAATAATGAAATTGTATATTTACCGATTGATGCTAAATTTCCAAAGGATATCTATGAACAGTATCAAGATGCTTATGAAGTTGGTGATGCTGCATTAATAGATACTTCTTCGCGACAATTGGAAATGACGATAAAAAAAATGGCGAAAGATATTCATGACAAATATGTAGATCCGCCATTTACTACCGATTTTGCTATCATGTTTTTGCCATTTGAAAACATTTATGCAGAGGTAATTCGTCGGACTTCGCTGGTAGAGACATTGCAAAAGGAGTTTAAGATTGTAGTAACAGGGCCGACTACATTAGGGGCTATTCTTAACAGCTTGCAAATGGGATTCCGTACATTGGCTATTCAGAAACGTACAAGTGAAGTTTGGAACGTGCTTGGAGCCGTAAAAACAGAGTTTGGAAAGTTTGGCGGGCTATTGGAGAAAGTTCAGAAAAACTTGCAGAATGCCGGCGACCAACTGGAAGAGGTAATGGGTAAACGCACTCGGGCCATTGAACGTAAGCTAAGGCAAGTGGAAGCTCTTCCGACAGAAGAAAGTCAGAAAATGCTGAATTTGCCCGATCTAATGGAAGATGAAGATGATTAATATATAAAAAGCGGAGGATAAAAATATGAGTATGACATGGGACTTTGTTTTAAGGTTGTTTGTAGCCGGGGCACTTGGTGCAGTAATAGGCTTGGATCGGGAATATCGTGCCAAAGAAGCAGGTTATCGCACTCATTTTCTTGTGTCACTGGGCAGTGCACTTATAATGATTGTTTCGCAATATGGCTTTATGGAAATTATAAAGATAGAGGGGATAGATTTAGATCCAAGTCGTGTTGCAGCGCAGGTAGTGAGCGGTATCGGTTTTATAGGTGCCGGCACTATCATTTTTCAGAAGCAAATAGTGCGTGGATTAACAACGGCTGCCGGTATATGGGCTACCTCAGGTATCGGACTCGCAGTAGGAGCCGGAATGTATTGGCTGGGGATTTCGGCTACTATTCTTACTTTAATAGGTTTGGAGGCATTGAGTTATCTTTTTAAGAGTATCGGTATGAAGAGCTCTATGGTTGAGTTTTCGACTGACAATAAAGAAACATTGAATAAAATGGCGAAAAAATTTAATTCAAAAGATTATAATATCGTATCTTATCAGTTGGAAGAAAAAACAGTGGGGGAAATGACTACTTATTATGTCACGATGGTAATAAAGTCTAAAAAATACAATGACGAAGGCATGTTGCTGACTTTATTACAAGATTTTCATGACATAACAGTACACAGGATTGAGTAGTCATCAATAGTAATCATAAACATGATAAAAGGTGATTGGTAAATAATCTGCTATGGAGGGTTTTCTTGTTTAGAGTAGAACTCTCCATAGCAGATTAGAAGATATCTATATTAAGCTTTTAGGCGCATGATAAATTTGCTACCCCTACCTAGCTCACTCTGCACGGTCAATGTTCCATTATGTGCTTCTACAAAATCACGAGAAATAGAAAGTCCTAAACCGCTTCCTTGTACTTTTGTTCCGGGGACACGAAAATAATGGTCAAAGATGCTTTTATGATAACGTGGGTCTATTCCTTTCCCAAAATCCTGTACATACATTTCAATATAATTGTCATCGGTTTGATGGGCACCGATTACTACATGCCCATTTTCCGGCGAGTAGCGGATAGCATTGGAAAGCAAGTTGGTCAGCACCCATGCAATCTTTTCACTGTCAATAAATAATTTTCCTATTTTATCTTCCGGGTATTCTACTTCTATCTGAATATTGAATTTTTCTGCTTGCACGCGATTGGCTTTGATGGCATATTCTATTAATTCAATAGGTTTAGTTATTTTAGGTTTAAGTTGTAATTTTCCGGATTCTACCTGAGTCATATTAAGTAGTTCCCCGGTGATATTCAGCAGACGTTCACTGTTTTCTTTTATACTATTTGTCAAATCTTCCTGTTCATTATTCAGTGTTCCTACACGTTTATCTTCCAACAGCTGTAGACTCATCATGATGGCCGATATAGGTGTTTTGAGTTCATGCGAAATGGTTGAAATAAAAGTCGTTTTTGCAGAATCAAGTTCTTTAAATTCCGTGATATTCTTTAGCATAATGACATGACCTTTTTTTTCTGATGTTGCACTATTCCTGCCGGATTGAATGATACTTATATATTTTACTTGAAAGAAACTTTCTTTATCATCAGCATATATTTTCAATGGTTCTTTTTGGGTTTTGTCACTTCTTATTTTTTGTGAGGGAATGTCTATTAACTCGCGAACCAATCTGCGGAGTAAGTCGTTACGCATCGAAATTTCCTGAGCAGATCGTTTTATCACTTCTTCTCTTTTCAAATTGAGAACATTCAAGGCTTCATCATTGATAAAAAGAATTTCCATTTCATTATTTAAACCAATGATGGGTTCATTAATGCTATTTATGATAGTTTCCATGTATTTTTTAGCGGCCATCATTTCGGAAAGAGTGCTGGCATGATACTCTTCCAGCCGTTTGGCCATTCGGTTGAAGTTCTTTGATACTTCAGCAAATTCCTGATTGCCATTTAAATCAAGCCGTTTTTCGTAATTATGATTGGCTATTTCCTGGATGCCGTTTGTTATTTCTTTAATGGGCTTATTGATAGATGCAGGAAGGCGCAACCATATACCGATACCTACGCAAATACATGCTGCTCCTACAATGGAAATCCACAATAATGCTCTTTGTAATCCCGGACCGGCAGCAGGACTATCAGGATCTGTTGCTGTTAATATTTGTAAATTCACTACTGATAGAGCAACTAATAATACAATCATAGCTACCAATATGCCGATGGTAAGGGTAAGTTTTGTTTTTATATTCATAGACTTTATTTTTATGCAAGTATAATCAAATCTATATTCATTTGTGCCAAAGACGCTAGAAATTTTTTGTATTTCGAGATACTGAATAGGGTAGAAGGCATTTTGAATGCCGGCTGTCCCATGCATATCGTTGTAATCTGCTTCTCTTGACAAGTTTTTATAATTTCATCTAAAACATTTGCAGATG
>ERZ839489.1604-NODE-1604-length-13142-cov-18.106365_pt1 | contig 13142 bp, 10 predicted proteins | sample MGYA00519938_ERZ839489 | MGnify/ENA primary metagenome ERZ839489 (study PRJEB31850, sample SAMEA3708846) | human gut metagenome | biome: human gut; feature: human-associated habitat; material: faeces | place: China | collected 2014 ... | reverse complement strand
AACTATAACGGTCCTAAGGTAGCGAAATTCCTTGTCGGGTAAGTTCCGACCCGCATGAAAGGCGTAATGATTTGGGCGCTGTCTCAACGAGGGGCCCGGTGAAATTGAAATACCTGTGAAGATGCAGGTTACCCGCGACTGGACAGAAAGACCCCATGGAGCTTTACTGCAGCTTGAGATTGAATCCCGGTGGCAGACGCACAGGATAGGTGGGAGGCTTTGAGATAGTGACTTTGGTTGCTATGGAGCCGACGTTGGGATACCACCCTTCTGTTGCTGGGATTCTAACGCGAAGATTAACAACCTTGCGGACCATCTCAGGTAGGCGGTTTGACTGGGGCGGTCGCCTCCGAAAGAGTAACGGAGGCGCCCAAAGGTTCCCTCAGGCCGGACAGAAACCGGCCGAAGAGTGCAAAGGCAGAAGGGAGCTTGACTGCGAGACAGACAAGTCGAGCAGAGACGAAAGTCGGGCTTAGTGATCCGGTGGTACTGCGTGGAAAGGCCATCGCTCAACGGATAAAAGCTACCCTGGGGATAACAGGCTAATCTCTCCCAAGAGTTCATATCGACGGGGAGGTTTGGCACCTCGATGTCGGCTCATCACATCCTGGAGCTGGAGTAGGTTCCAAGGGTTGGGCTGTTCGCCCATTAAAGTGGTACGCGAGCTGGGTTCAAAACGTCGTGAGACAGTTTGGTTCATATCCATCGCGGGCGCAAGAAGTTTGAGGGAGGCTGCTCCTAGTACGAGAGGACCGGAGTGGACGGATCAACGGTGTACCAGTTGTCACGCCAGTGGCACGGCTGGAAAGCCGCATCCGGAAAGGATAAACGCTGAAAGCATCTAAGCGTGAAGCCCGTCCCAAGATGAGACTTCTCATCAGCAATGAGTAAGACCCCTTAAAGACGATGAGGTTGATAGGCTGTGAGTGGAAGAGCCGCGAGGCTTGGAGCGACGCAGTACTAATAGGTCGAGGTCTTAACTTAATTTCACAAAAGCACGACCGGCTTGAAAGAGCCTTCGGAACTTCTTTTATATAGTTTTGAGAGAACAGACTCTCAGATTCAGTGGCGATAGCTGTGAGGATACACCCGTACCCATGCCGAACACGGTAGTTAAGCTCACAAACGCCGAAAGTACTTGGCTGGAAGCGGCCCGGGAGGATAGGAAGCTGCTGATTAACTAGAAAATAGCACTTACTTAATTGTAAGTGCTATTTTTATTTGTGCAGATACCTGCTGTGTCATCTCGGCTGGAATGGCTGGGAGGAACAAGCAGAGCTGATTAAGAAAGAAGCACTAGTCGAAAGATTAGTGCTTTTTTGCTGTGTGCGATATTTGAGGCGAGGGGCTTTTGAGGGGGAATCGGCGCTTGGCTGTATTCCCGAAGGTTGACGCGGCTTCGCCGCGAGGGTTGATGGCGCCGCCGGGGCTAACGCCCCTGAGCGCCAAGGGTTCTGCCTGTGATCGGCTTCGCCTTACAGGCAGGTTGAGGGCTCCGCTCAGGGAGTTATATAGTACCGCTTCGCTGGGGAGGTACGGCGCCTTGCGGCGCCATTTTGTATACCGCCTTTCGGCGGCGGACCCTGAGGCAGTAGGCTTTTAGGAGAAACCGGCGCTTGACTGTATTCCCGAAGGTTGACTCGCCCTTGCGGGCTCGAGGGTTGATGGCGCCGCCGGGCCTGCGGCCCTGGGAGCCAAGGGTTCTGTCCGGGATCGGCTCCGCCTTCCGGACGGTTTGAGGGCTCCGCCCAGGGAGTTATATAGTATCGCTCCGCTGGGGAGGTGGGCGCCTGGCGGCGCCAAAAGGGGGAAAGCGGCCGAAGGCCGCTAATCATCGCCATGCTATTCCTGCTGATGAATCCAAAGGCATCCAGCCGGAACCGGCCGGCAGCAGGAAGATGGAAGCCGATTGCCTTCACCTTTGTCCCCAGCGGCTCCTTCCCGCCGACTGGTATTTAATAGCATTTCTCTCATATGCTTCGCGTACCGAGATTCTTCGCCTTCGGCTCAGAATGACGATGAAGGCGAGATGGCAAGGCACGTGACGCAGGCCCCTTCCGCAGGTGGCAATCCTGCATAGGATTGCCAAGTTGGGCAAAGTTGGCCCTTAGCCTGCCCATAAAAGGGCCTTCCTATGAATTGCCCGACCGGAATGGAGCTGGGCAAAGCCCTGAGGAACACCGAATCTTTTTAGCGAAAGACCTGACGCCCCTATCCTCCGTCGCCTTCGGCGACACCTCCTTCCTAAGGAAGGAGGCTATAGAACTCCGTTATGCAGCAGTGTTGACATAAAAGACAATTCCGTAACGCTGACTTCATACTCATCGCCCGCAGGGCGATACCTTCCCCTCTGAACCCTTTGAACTTTCTGCACCCTCTGATCTTTACCCCTCTGCCATCTGCTTCAGCTCTTCCCTATCTGTAATATGGATTTTCTTTCCTTTCCGGCTGATGAGGTTCGTTTCTTCCAGCAGGTGGAGTTTACGGGAGAGGGTTTCGGGGGTGGTGCCCAGGTAGGCGGAGAGGTCTTTCATTTTCATGGGGATTTCCAGGTCCGCCGCGCCGCCGCTTAGGAGGTAGAGGCTCAGGAGGTAGGCGGAAAGTCTGGTTTCTACTCTTTCCATCATGAGGAAGCGGGTCTGGTTTTCTGTGTCCGCCATGCGCTGGGCGTTGATTTCCAGAAGTTTCAGGGCCAGCTTTGGGGTTTTCTCAAGGAGGGCGGTGAAGTTGCTTTTCCGGAGGAGGCAGGCGTCGGTGGCTTCCAAAGTGTCGATGAAGAGGTCCTGGGCTCTGGCGCCTAGGAGGGCGTTGGCGCCTTCGTAGCTGCCGGGGGTGAGGAGGCGGAGGAGCTGTTCCCTCCCGTTTCCTGCAATCATGTAGACTTTCATAGAGCCCGATGCCACGATGATGAGGAGGGGGTCGTCTCCCGGCTGCCAGACGGTTTCGCCTTTGTTGAAGTGGCGGTGAATGACGAGGCTTTCGATTTTGTCCTGTTCCTCTTCGGAAAGGTGGTTGAAAAGGGGGACGATAAATGTGCAGTGATGTTCTTTCATAGGATATCCTTTCTTATTTCTTTTCTTCTATTATACATGAAAAAAAGAAATATTTACATTTCTTGATATGTATCAATGTTTTAGATGCCCCGTTTCTTTATACTATTTACAGATAAAGAAATCCGAGCTTACAGAGCTCCAGTGAAACAGGAAAGGATGATTCCAATGATGGACACAATTCAGGAAAACGAAATTTTCAATCTGGCAGATAAGGTGGATTATCAGGACGGTGCTTTCCATCCGCTGGTGATTGACAGCAATGACAAGGCGGAGCACGTGCTCATGGCAGTGGATAAGGGAGTGCTGATTCCGGACCACAAAGCGCCGTCGGACCTCATTTTCCAGGCCCTGGAAGGGGAAGCGGTGCTTCATGTGGGAGGAAAAGACCTCAACGTGAAGAAGGGAGATTTCCTCTATCTGAAGGAAGGCACCCTTCACCATCTGCAGGCGGTGACGAAGTTCAAGTTCTCCATGGTGCGTCTTTATAAATAATTTTCAAACTTCATCAATCGGTACACATATAAACAGGAAAGGATGATTACTATGATTAACACAATTCAGGAAAACGAAATTTTCAATCTGGCAGACAAGGTGGATTACAGAGAAGGCACTTTCCATCCGCAGGCGGCCCTCCGCAACGACAAGGCAGAGCTTTTCCTTATGGCGGTGGATGCGGGGGTGCTGATTCCGGACCATAAAGCGCCGTCGGACCTTATTTTCCAGGCCCTGGAAGGGGAAGCGGTGATTCAGATTAACGGCGTTGACCATCCGGTGAAGAAGGGAGATTTCCTTTACATGAATAAGGGTACACTTCATCACCTGCAGGCAGTATCAAAGTTCAAGTTCTCCATGGTGAGAATCTACAAATAAATTTCAAATTTCATCAATCAATGCTCGTATAAACAGGAAAGGACGATAATTATGATTAACACAATTATGGAAATGACAGCGATAAAAGGTCTGGCGAGGAAAGCGGCCCTTGGGCTGGCGGTGGGAATGCTGCTACTGGCGCCGGTGGCGGCGGAGGCCCACTGCGATACCATGGACGGGCCGACGGTGAAGGATGCCCTGAAGGCCATGAAAACGGATAATGTGAATTATGCGCTGAAGTGGGTGCAGCCCCGGTATGAGGGGGAAGTGACCCGGGCATTTAATCTGAGCATGAAGGTGATGGATATCAATGCAGATACCAGAAATCTGGCAGAGCAGTATTTCTTTGAAATCCTCCTCCGGGACCACCGGGCCGGAGAGGGGGTGCCTTTTGAAGGGGTGAAGCCCCATGGAACGCCGATTGATGAGAGGGTGAAGGCGGCGGACAGGAGCATTGAAGAAGGAAATCTGAAGCCCCTGGAACATCTGGTGAATAAGGATAAGCAGCCGGAGCTGGAGCGCCGTTTCCAGCGGGTCATGGCCCTCAGGGATTTCGACGTGAATGACCTTGAGGCGGGCCGGGAATACATTGAGGCCTATGTGCAGTTCTTTAAATTTGCAGAGGGAGAGGAGGACGAACATCACGGAGTACATGGCCATGGCGGCCATGAAGCCCTGCATGGACAGGAATAATAAAAAAGCACCAGTCGGAAGACCGGTGCTTTTTGCTGTGTGCGATACTTGATGCCATGGGCTTTTGAGGGGGAATCGGCGCTTGGCGGTATTCCCGAAGGTTGACGCGGCTTCGCCGCGAGGGTTGATGGCGCCGCCGGGCCTTTGGCCCTGGGCGCCAAGGGTTCTGTCCGGGATCGGCTCCGCCTTCCGGACCGGTTCTCCGGGCTCCGCCCTCGGGAGTTATGTAGTATCGCTCTGTGCGTATCCCGCATGGGATACGCAAGTCAGCCGAAGTTGGCCTCTAGCCTGCCCAATAAGAGGCCTTCCTTTTAGTCGGCTGACCGATTGGGGAGGTACGGCGCCTTGCGGCGCCAATATAAATGCCGCCTTACGGCGGCGCCCTCCTTTGGTGGCTGGCGCCACCACCTTTCCCCCGCAAGCGGGGGCACAACAACCCGTGCTATACTTAGTGGCTGTTAAAAAACCACCCTTTGCAAAAATAACCTAAAACACCCTCAAAACGTGAAAATTCACCCCTCAGAAGGCATTTTTGACCTTGAGAATGCCTTGGAACCTCAGTCTGCTAACTCCATATAGTGCTGAGACTCTGATTCTGCCCCTGAATCCACAAAATAGAGCAAAAAAAGAGACCCCGTGGGGATTCTGAACAGATCCCCCACAAGAACAGACATGGTGATAGAAGACAACGTCGTCTCCGGCAGTTTAGTCATGATAAGACCGGCACCATAGCAGTGCTTATCCAAGCTGAAGAAGCGCTCAACCTCGATTCTGTCGACATTGTCCTGGTATTCTTCCCTTGTTGTCTTCTGTTTCTCTTTTGGCGGACGCCCTAAGCGAGGCCCGGACATGCGAATTCCACGCTGCTTGCAGAACTCTCGGTTTGTGCGAGTGCGATAAATCTGATCGACCAGCACCTTCGTAGGATAATGGCCGGTACGGGTTTTATACCGTTCCACTGCATCAGTCAGAATGCCGCCTTCATTGTAAGGGTCGAACGACAGCTTTTCCATCCGGGAGTGTCCCTTTTCATCAATGCTCACATCGTACTTGGCGCCAAATTCTACCGGTGCCTTGACCTTGCCGCGTACAATGGGCCTCAGATGGGGCTGACGCAGGCTGACAATCCTATGCTCGATTCGATGTGTCTTGTGGTCATACATGTACTTCTGCTGCTCATACAGCTTCTGAATGGTCTGGTACAACTGCCGATACTTGTCCGGAAGCTCATAGCCTGCCGCAAGGTACTGTTCAATATAGCGCATATCACGGGCAAGATTGAATAACTCCCGCCGAATCTGCATTCTGACAGCTTTTGCAGACCTTCTCTTGGACTTTGCCAGCTTCAGATAGTCCTTTCTTGCGATTTCCCGGTAAGTCCTTGGCTTAGCCCAGGGATGGTAGGTATCATTGAAATAGTCAATTATCCCCTCCAGATGCTCCCTGGCTTCATTGAGAAGCGAGAAATCCTGAGGATACCGGATATTCGAAGGAGAACAGGTCGCATCCAGAATCAAGGTCCCCATATTGTCGGGGAGAGCAGTGCCATCAGGCACCTCCAACTTATCCTCCCTGTGTTCCGGCGTTACATCAGACGCTGCCAGAATCATTTCATTGACTTCCATAAGGAACTCAGGCGTGAATCTCTTTCTAAAATACACCATAGCAGAGTAGGTGAACGGGCATTCAGGCTGAAAAGATGGGAGCCCAAGGAAATACTGATAATATGAATTTTCTGCAATGAGCTCACATAATTTCCTGTCGGAAGCTCCGGCTGCCTTCTGGATAATATATGCGCCAAAGGCAATACGAAAAGGAATTCCCGGACGTCCTGTTTTAGAAGGGAACTGCTCAGCATAGCGTTCTTCATACTTGTTCCACTCAAGGGAATCCGCCAGCTGAACCCATCTATTGTCGGAGGAAAGCGGGAGCCCACCCGGCTGATTGAAGTCAAAAATAGAAATTTGCTGGTACTGGGGAGTGAGTTTATACATGAATAGAGCTCCTATGTGCAAAGAAAATCTGGGGATGCTAAAATTAACTATGCATATATTATACAATATTACATGTTAAATCTCAGTAGTTATCTAATATATTCTATCATAAATAGTTATTCAGCATGCACTATATAGAATCGCTGCGCTGGCGAGGTGGGCGCCCTGCGGGCGCCAGTATAAAATGTTGCCTTCGGCAGCACCCCCTTTGGTGGCTGGCGCCACCACCTTTTCCCCAGCTTCGCTGAGGGCACTATGGTTTTCGCTGCCTCCGGCAGCGCTGCCGCCGAAAACGGTCAGCCGACAAAAGAAAGGCCCCTTTATGGGCAGGCTAAGGGCCAACTTCGGCTGACTTGGAGGTCCTATGCAGGACCTCCACAGCATAAATCTCATCGCCGCAAAGCGGCGATACCACAACCATCTGAACCTTCTGAACCCTTTGAACCCTCTGAACCTTTTTCACCGCTAAGCCAATAACACCAAATGCTCCTCTCCCCTGAGATAACCCCACTTCCCCTCCGGACTATATGGACAGAGAAGCGAGGGGAGCCATCCCCGGTCACTATGTCCCGCCGGCGCGCATCCATGGAAGGCGGGATGGCCGGGCGCGGAATGTCCGCTTCTCCTCAGCCGGCTGAAATCATAAAACTCATAAAACAAAACTTCCTGAAATCCTGGAAAAGAGGCGTCCTTGCGCGGAGCCTGAAAGTCCGGGGATTTCAGGAAGTTTTTGTGCTTTCATGGCCCTTTGCCGTTTATGCGGCGGCCTTTCTTTGACTATCCATTCTCCCCTTAGTACAATAAAGATAGAACGAATGAGTATCAGATAGAGGGATAGAATCCATTTTTTTTACTGCAGGTGACGCCATTGATTATCAATATATCCGACGACATGATTGAACTGAATCAGGCGGGGCTTTTGAAGAAGCTTCTGGTGGACAAGACCACGAAGGGCCATATCCTCTGGGGCACCGATGCCTACAGGGAGAGGGGGCCCGCTTTTGAACGGGAGCGGGAAATAGACAGGGCCCTTCTTCTTTATGAAAATACAGGGCTCATCAAGACCCGGGCGCGGAAGGCCTTTGAGCAGCAGTCGGAGCGGACGAAGCAGCATGGGGAAGTCTTTACGCCCCGATGGATTTGCGACGCCATGATTGACCATCTGGATGAGGAATGGTTTGGGGTGGAGGAAATCGATTTTCTTTCCTCCATGGATGACCTTTTTGCCAAAAAGAAATGGAAAAAATACGTGGACAGCAGAAGGCTGGAAATCACCTGCGGCGAAGGGCCTTTCCTGGTGCAGCGCTACGATGTGTCCACAGGAAATATGATTCCCGTGCCGGAGCGGAAGGGCATACTGGACAGGAAGCTGCAGGCAGTTTCAAGGTATGCGGAAACGGAAGAGGAATGGAAGAACTGGGCGAAACGGGCCTTCCAGGCGGTGTACGGCTATGAATTCCAGGGGGACAATCTTCTCATCTCCCGGGTGAATTTCATGATGACCTACCGGGATTTTTATAAAAACCGGTGGCAGAAGGAGCCGGAGCTTTCGGAATGGGAGAAAATCGGAAACATCATTACCTGGAACCTGTGGCAGATGGACGGGCTCACCGGAGAAATCCCCTATTCCCGCATGGACCCGCTGGGGCCAAGTCTCTTTGAACTGGGGGACCCGGACTTTAAGGAAGAGAACCTTCATCCGGCCTGCCGGATTTATGACTGGAGAAATGAGAAGAAAAGTGTGGTATTTAATGAAATAGGAAAGAGGGACAGGGGCATGAAATTTGATTACATCATCGGAAATCCGCCCTATCAAAAATCTGATGGGGGAAATAAGGCAAGCGCATTACCATTGTACAATATTTTTATTGAAGGCATCATCCAACAGGTAAATCCCCATTATCTTTCTCTAATTATCCCATCAAGATGGTATTCTGGTGGAAGAGGCTTAGACAAATTTAGAAAATTTATGATGAATGATGGTCATATAAAGTCATTGCATGATTATCAAAATGCTGGTGAGTGTTTCCCAGGGATGGATATCTCCGGCGGTATTTGTTACTTTTTGAGGGACAGCCAATATAGTGGTCCATGCAATGTAATAAATGAAGGTGAGAATTCGATGGGGGGGGGTACTTAAAAGAAGCTTAAGCGAATTTCCTGTAGTCATTGGTGATAACAATGCAGTAAGTATTATAAGGAATATTTTATCTCTGAAAGAGGATACGCTGAGCACTAAAGTAAGCACACAGCGTCCATTTGGTCTTCGTACATATGCCCGCCCAACAGATAAAGGGGATTTATTATTAAAATGGAATCATGGCATAGGTGCTATTGAGCGAAAAGACATTACATTAGGGCAGGATATGATTGATAAATGGAAAGTCATTGTATCCCGTGTGTTCTATGAGCATGCTGGCAAGGCAGATAAGGATGGAAAGTGTAGAGTATTATCCATCCTTGATGTTTTGTCTCCTAAAACGGTATGTACTGAGACATATTTAGTAGTAGACAGCTTTGATGATAAAGAGGAGGCAAAGAATCTTAGAAAATATTTAGAGTCCAAATTTGCAAGATTTCTAATTTTGCAGGCCAGCTCCTCCATTATGATTACTAAAAATAGCTTCATTTTTGTTCCTCTTCAAGATTTCACATCCAATTCCGATATCGACTGGTCAAAGTCCATTCCAGAGATTGACCGGCAGCTTTATAGGAAGTATGGTTTGGATGAGAAGGAAATCTCCTTTATTGAATCCCATGTAAAGGAGATGAAATAAATGAAGACGGTGGATATGATTCAGCCCTATGGCCGCATTATTCCCATGATTTATGCCTACACTACGCCGGGCATTTCCTATCATGAGGGATGGACGAAAATCGGGTATACCGAAAGGCAGAGTGTGAAGGATAGAATCCGCCAACAGACCCACACGGCGGATATCCAGGTGAAGCTCCTTTGGACGGACAATGCCATTTTCAAGGATGGCAGCGGGGAAAGTTTCACGGACCACGATTTCCATGATTATCTGGAACGGTATAAGAACGTGGAGCGCCAGCCGAAGACGGAGTGGTTCCACATCGACGGGAATCGGTCCTTTTCCTATTTCAATGAATTCGCCCGCCGGGATTTCAAGACGGAAACGGAGAAGGGTCTGTCCTATGTGCTGCGCCGGGAGCAGCGGGAGGCGGTGGAAAAGACGAAGGCCTATTTTGAAAGGGGCGGCCGGGAGTTCCTGTGGAATGCGAAGCCCCGTTTCGGAAAGACCTTGACGTCCTATGACCTCATCCGCACCATGGGATTTAAAAATACCTTGGTGGTGACGAACCGGCCCAGTATTGCCAATTCCTGGGCTGAGGATTTCCAGAAGTTCATCGCCTGGCAGACGCCTCTTGATTTCGTGTCTGAGACTGACGCCCTGAAGGGGAAGAAGGGGGTCATGACAAGGAATGAATTCCTGGATGCCGCTATGGCCGATGAGAAGCACCATCAGGGCATGGTGGCCTTTGAATCCCTGCAGGGCCTGAAGGGCTCCGTCTATTTCGGCGGCGGCATCGACAAGCTGAGGTGGATAGCGGATCTTCATTTCGACCTTCTCATTGTGGATGAATCCCAGGAAGGGGTGGAGACATACAAGACGGAGCGGGCCTTCGACAATGTGCACTGCGACCATATCCTCTACCTGTCCGGCACGCCTTTCAGGCAGCTGGCGAAGGGTGAGTTCTCGGACAGCCAGATTTACAACTGGTCCTATGCGGACGAGCAGGAGGCAAAGAAAAACTGGAAGGGCGATGATTTCAATCCCTACGAACGGCTGCCGGAGCTGGCCATGTTTACCTACCAGATGTCTCCCATGATTACCGGGGAAATCAAACAGGGGGCGTCCATTCCGAAGGATGAGGCGGATTTCACGGACTATGCCTTCGACCTGAATGAATTTTTCCTCACCAATGGGTCCGGGAAATTCATCCACGAAGAGGAAGTGAAGAAATTCCTTCATGCCCTTTCCACCAATGACAAATATCCCTTCTCCACGGAGGAACTTCGGAAGAAGCTGCCCCATACGCTGTGGCTCCTGAACTATGTGAGCTCCGCCAAAGCGCTGGCATCGCTTCTGAAGGACGACCCGGTCTTCAAGGACTACCATGTGGTGCTAGCGGCAGGGGACGGGAAGCTGTCGGAGGATGAGGAAACGGTGAAGGCCTATGATAAGGTGAAAAGGGCCATTCAGGAATATCCGAAAACCATTACCCTCTCCGTGGGCCAGCTCACGGTGGGCGTCACCATTCCCCAGTGGTGCGGCGTGCTCATGCTCTGCAACATGAAGAGCCCCTCCGCCTACATGCAGGCGGCCTTCCGCGCCCAGAATCCCCACGATTTCATCGATGAAAAGGGAGAGCGGTTCCGTAAGGAAAGGGCCTATGTCTTCGATTTCGACCCCGCCAGGACCCTTACCATTTATGATGAATTTGCCAATGACCTCTCCAAGGATACCGTGGACGGTCATGGCACCAAGGAGGACAGGGCAAAGAATATCCGCCGCCTGCTGAATTTCTTCCCCGTCATCGGCGAAGACAGCGAAGGCTCCATGGTGGAACTCAATGCGGCCCAGGTGCTCTCCATCCCAAGGAAGCTGAAATCGGAGGAAGTGGTGCGCCGGGGCTTTATGTCCAATTTCCTCTTCGCCAATATCAGCCACATCTTTGCGGCACCCCAGAAAGTGAAGGACATACTGGAAAAGCTCACGCCTGCCAAGGAGGAAACCCATAGGGAAGACCATCTGGAGGACCTCACCGACGATTCCATTCCGGTGGATGAGGAGGGGCAGGTGGATATTCCCGATGAGAAAGTCATCGGCACAGCCCATGACATTTTCGGGCCGAAGATTTACGACACCATGAGCGAAGGCCTCCAGGACGTGGGGGACAGTTTCAAGGAAACGCCGAGAGACGAAGCGGAGGTGGCGGATAAGGTGGACCATCTGGTGCATACCACCGTGGAAACCGTGACCGCCTCCCTCATCACGCCGCTGGCAGGGCAGTACAATATCCCCAAATCCAAGACGAAACAAATCACCAAAGACGTGAAAAATAAGATAGAAGTGACCCTGCAGAAACGGAAAGACGATTTCCTGCAGAACAAACGGATAGCGGAAGCGGAAAGGGATAAGAAAATCCGGGAAGCTGAAACGTCGGAGAAGCAGGAACAGGCGCTCAAAGACTTCGAGGCCCGCATGAAGGAGAATGAAGACACCTTCAATCGGGGCATTCATGAGGATATCCGGGACATCGTGCAGAACCAGCCCACGGACCTGGTGCGGAAGATGGAAGAAACAAAAGCGGAGGAAGCCAGGGACTCCATCGAAGACACGGTCCGTGACCACCTCCGCGGTTTCTCCCGCACCATCCCCAGTTTCCTCATGGCCTACGGAGACGACAAACTCACTCTGGCCAACCTGGACGACTACACGGAAGATGATGTGTTCAAGGAAGTGACGGGCATTACGGAAGACGAATTCCGCTTCCTCCGTGACGGCGGCGACTACGACGACCCGAAGACCCATGAAAAGAAACATTTCGACGGGCACCTCTTCGATGAAGTGGTGTTTGATGACTCCATCAAACAGTTCATGGACAAAAGGAAAGAACTGGCCAACTACTTCGACGAAAACCAGAGTGAAGATATTTTCAACTACATCCCGCCCCAGAAAACAAACCAGATTTTCACGCCCCGCCGGGTGGTGAAGAAAATGGTGGACGACCTGGAAAAGGAAAATCCCGGATGCTTCGACGATGATACGAAAACCTTCGCCGACCTCTACATGAAATCCGGCATGTACATCACGGAAATCGTAAAGCGCCTCTACAACAGCCCCCGGATGAAGGAACTCTATCCGGATAAGGAAAAGCGGCTGAACCACATCTTCGCCAAGCAGGTCTACGGCCTGGCGCCCACGAAAATCATCTACCGTATCTGCCTTTCCTACATTCTGGGCTTCAGCGGCACCATCCACATCAAAGAACACCACATCCGCCTCTGCGACTCCCTGGCCTTAGCGGAGAAGGGGATGCTGGAAGCGGAACTGGATAAACTTTTCCCGGAAGCGGGGAAATAAAATTGCAGCACAAAAGATAGAGAATCAAAGAGAGACGTCAGAACCTTCGCCAGGTGGGGGCTGGCGCCTCTTTTTTTATTTTAAAGAGCTTTCTGATAAGAAACATTAGTTTTCTTTCCGACTTTCATGCTTATATGATGGGTGAAATAAGCACGAAAGTCGAGGCAGGGGACAGGGCTTGCGGATGTGAGGGGGCGCGCCTGACGGCGCAGGTGGTGGGATGCTTTGCCGCCAGTTTGTATAAAACCTTCACAACCGCCCTGCGGGCGAGGGAAAAGCGCACCCCCTTTGGTGGCTGGCGCCACCACCTTTCCCCCAGTGGGAAGCGTGTCAATTTGAGTTTATGACAGTAACGGAAAGAAAAGGGGACGCGGACAAAAAGTTGGACCAATTGACAGAGGTGTCAGGAGGTCAATTTA
>ERZ839489.1582-NODE-1582-length-13349-cov-7.302372_pt1 | contig 13349 bp, 9 predicted proteins | sample MGYA00519938_ERZ839489 | MGnify/ENA primary metagenome ERZ839489 (study PRJEB31850, sample SAMEA3708846) | human gut metagenome | biome: human gut; feature: human-associated habitat; material: faeces | place: China | collected 2014 ... | reverse complement strand
AGCAGCCTCGCCGGCAATATCGCGCAGGTGCTGCGGCAGTAAAACGGCCGAAACGATTGCCAGCCCAGTCATCCAAAGAATAGCACAGACAAAGAAACCGGCCGTAAAGCGGATGCGCCCGCTTTTGCTTAATTTGATTTCAGGCTTTTTAGCAGTATCCATAGTTGTCATCCTCTTTTCATGATCTTAACTTCCCATGGCGCCATTTCGACTTTTTGATCAGCTTGAACCGAAGCATCAGACAACAGTTCAGTGGCCGCAAATGGCATGATGAATGCTTGATTTTCATCTGAATAATTAAAAATAAAATCAATCGTTTCGGCCTGCTCATTAGTACCACTCTTAACAATCAGTGGGAATTGAGTCTGATAGCTTTCAGTCAGGCCTAATACGGCAACGATATGTTCAACTAAGCGCGCAACGACCTCTTCATTTGGCCAACAACCCAGATACCAGGTCATTCCTTGGCCAAACTTGTTTTCAGTAATTGCCGCATATGACTTCCAATGGTGATCATAAGTAGCTAAAACCTTCGCGCCATCAGATTCCAAAAGCTCAGCCCAGTTGCTGATCTGATTGTCGACGCCTTTAAAAATGCCGGAATTGTCAGCTAAGCCTTCGCCATTCGGGTCGACAAACATTTCGTAATGGGCACCTACCGCTTTAGTGATGATCCCTGGCTGCCGAGTCGTTCTAACCTTGACGTGTTCATTGGCAACACCATCTTTAAACGTGTAGAGAACATGACCGCCATTTTCAACGTAGTCATTGAGTTTCTGCAAAAACTCATCAGTTGCCGTGTAGAGCATCGGCACGACCAGCAGATCATACTTAGCCGGATCAATCGATTTAGGATCCAAGACATCGGTAGCAATGTTTTGACGATAGAAAGCATCATACAAACGACGAAAAACATCATTATATTTAGCGTTCTCGCCAATCCCAAATTCCATCCATGGTCCAGAAGTTGCCGTCAGACTGGCATTATCAACGACAAAAGCAACCTTAGCCGTGTGTTTGAGGTTGACCAGATCAGCTGACAGCTTTTGAAAGGCTGCTCCAACTTTTTTGGCTTCGTTATAAACCGGGTTCGGCTGGAAATCATGACTCAAAAGGCCTTTCCAATAAGTCTCAAACGAATTATGAATTGAATGCCAGTGCCAGTATTCAACCATGTTGGCACCACTGGCAACATGTGAAAAGGCCAATTGGAAAAGCTGTCCCGGATATGGCGTCCAGGTCTTAAATGCCTGAGCCTGTGTTTCTAAAACCAGATAGTTCTGCTGCTTGATTGAACGAGCAATGTCGCCAGCAAACGAGATTTCGGCGCCTGTCAATTGGCGTTGGGAAGGATGGTAGACGTCAATCCCTACTACGTCTAAAGGCTTGGCAGCCGCGAAATGATCAACATCAGGCTGGACACCGTATGAATAGCCACGCCATTCAAAATCAAAGTTATGAGTAATGAATTGGTCATCATGCGTGTATTCACGGACAATTGCCGTCTGCCATGCCAGATAATCGGTCACCAGCTGGCGTTGATACTTGGCAAATTCGCCAGCCAGACTGCCATTGATTGTTCCATTAACGTTTGGAAAGTCTTCCCAGGCATTAATGCGATTTGACCAGTAATCCAAGCCAAATTCAGCGTTCAAGGCATCCAGGTCACCATTAAATTCTTGCTTTAGATAATCGACAAAGCCGGCCTGCACGTTACGGCTGGAAGTCCCATAATGCTTAGTCTCATTATCGACTTGATAACCGATCACGTTGTCGTATTCACGCGTCACCAGCATCATTTGACGAATGATTCGCTCAGCATAAAAACGGAAAGTCGGATTGGTAATATCCATAATCTGACGAGCACCATATGGCAGACGATTTCCCTGCCGTTCAACCAATACATCCGGATATTCTTTGGCCAGCCAGGTTGGGAAAGCATAAGTTGGTGTTCCAACTATTACTTTCATACCATTTTTATCCATTTTATCCAGAGTATAAATCAATTTACTAAAATCAAATTCACCATCATGCGGCTCATAGGTGCTCCAGGTACTTTCACCAATCCGAACCACATTGATCCCAGCTGCCTTCATCATTTCAATGTCTTGATCAATGCGATCGTACGGGAGATATTCGAAATAGTAGGCAACTCCGTATAACAACTGTTTCATTTTTGCATCCCTTTCTGCTATAATTCAGTAAGCGATTTCTTAAAGCTGATGTCTACATTATGAAAGCGCTAGCTAAAACAACGAAGGGCCTTTGTCATGAAAAAATGTCCCTTTTCCACGAAAGATCATTTATACGGATAAATTGTTCATTTTCGAGGTATAACCAATGCAAAAATATCAATCAAAAATTCTGCAAGATGCAATCCGCCTGCCGGCCATCAATTGGAATCTTTCTTTTTTCGGCGGCCACTTTCAACACGTCAATGCTGGCTGGCATGTTGGCATTGAACAGCATCTGGCTTTTGAGGTGATTCAGATTCTCTCAGGCCAAGAACGCGTCAACCTGCATCGCAAGTCCTATCTGCTGACAGCTGGCGATATTCTGATTATCCCGCCCAACCTGGCCCACGATATTACCTGTGTCGAAGAGATGGACTATTTCAACTTTCACTTTGACCTGGATGACGCCGGCTTCATTCGACTGTTGATTGAAAACGGTTTGATCTATTATCCCAACGCCACTCAGCAAAACATGGCCCTGCAACCCAGTCTGCAAGCACTAAATCAGTTGGTTGACCCAGCTATGGACTATTCATTTGAAAGCAAGCTCTTGATCCAGCGCTATCTCACCGACTTTTTACTGGCCTTGATTCATCAGACCAACACGCATTCATCAGCCTATAACCTAAATCAGCTGTCCTATGCCTCATCAATTGCCAGTGAGGTTAAAGAACAGCTCGAACTGCAGATCCACGTTTACCTGACTGAGGGGATTGATCCGCGCGAGGTTGGCAGATTGACGATTGAGCAGATCATCAGCACGCTACAGATCAGTCCCAGCTATGGCTTCGAATTATTTAAAAGCGTCTATGGCGAGTCGCCGCGAGCCTATCTTTCTAAACTCAAACTGCAAAAAGCCCAGCAGCTGCTGTTGATGCCCAAGCTCTCAATCGGTGAGATCAGTACCGCGCTGGGTTACCAGGAAGCCTCCCATTTTTCTCGGCAATTCAAGCGGTGGTGTGGTCAAACGCCAATGCAGTACCGACAGACCGCCAAAAAGCATTCTCAAGAACAAGCCAAATAAAAAAGGGTCGCGAATTTTGCGATCCTTTTTTATTGATGTTTGATTAACTAATCCAGCTCATTTAGTTTCTGCAGCAGCTCATGAACCGTTTCGGCATCAATATCCGCCATCGTCAATGAACGCAGGGGGATATTGGCAAAAATCGGTGCCAATTCAGGTGACATCAACTTGTCAAAAGTAGCTGTCAGACCCATTTCAGCAATAATCTGCTTGATTTGTTCATCAGCATTTTCCAGCAATTCACCAACGTAGGTCTCATCGGTAATCTTACCAAGCGGATTCGTCCCAATCGTCAGCTCAAATTTTTGCCGCAGCCGAATGTCACGTGATGAGCTGCCGACCAAGATCTCATATTGACCGTTATCGGCTTCCCAAGTTTCATTTTCTGGGTTGTACCAGGCAAACGCGCGCCGCGACAGCTTAACGGTCAGATGCTTGGTCTTGCCGGGTTGCAGCTCAACTTTAACGAAGTCGCGCAGCTCATCAACCGGCATGATCGTCTGACTGGCGTGGTTGGCCACATAGATCTGAGCGACTTCCTTACCTGCCTGACTGCCCGTGTTTTCCAGATCAAAGCTGACTGCCACGTCATCGCTGTTTTCATTGATCGTCAGGTTTTGATAGGCAAACGTCGTATAGCTCAGGCCATGACCAAACGGGAAGCGCACGGCCAGCTGCTTGGCATCATAGTAGCGATATCCCATTAAGATGCCTTCTCGATAGACCTCATGCCGCCGATCCTTGCCAAAGGTTGGATAGGTCGGATTGTCGGCTAGTTGCTTAGGGAAGGTTTCCGAAAGCTTGCCAGAAGGATTGACCTTGCCAGATAAAATATCCCAGGTAGCCTCACCGACTGCCTCACCAGCCAGATAGGTCTCAACAATCGCTGGCGTCTTTGGTTCCCAAGGCATCTCAACTGCCGAACCGTTTTGAAGAACCACGATCACGTGCGGGTTGACCGTCAGCAGCTGTTCAATCAATTCATTCTGGTTGGCTGGCAGACTGATGGACTGTTTGTCAAAGCCTTCTGATTCCATCGCTTCAGGGAAACCGGCAAAAAAGACCACTTGATCGCTGTTTTTGGCCAGCTCCATTGCCGCTTTAGTCAGCTGTTCATCCGCTTGATCGCTGTCTAAACGATAGCCCTGTGCATAAACGGCATGATCAGGCATTGCTTCTTTTGGCGTTACAACGCGATGAGCATTGACATGCGAGCTGCCGCCACCTTCAAAACGCGGCTTTTGGGCCAGCTCGCCGATTACTGCCAGTTTGGCGGAATCACTCAATGGCAGCTCCTGATTTTTATTTTTCAGCAAGACGATACTGTCATCAGCCAACTGGCGGGCAAACTCATGCTGAGCTTCCATATCATATGCTGGCGCTGGCGTCTTTGGATGACCATAACGCTCAGCCATTTCTAAAACGCGCAGTGCGGAACGGTTCAGCGTTGACTCTTGCAGACGACCCTCCTTAACGGCTCGAATGATTTCTTCTTTTGAGGCATCCCCTTTGCCCGGCATTTCCAGATCCAAGCCAGCCTTGATTGCAGCCACATGATCAACCACGGCACCCCAGTCTGACATGACCAGACCTTGATAGCCCCATTCGTCACGCAGGATATTAGTCAAAAGGCGCTGATTTTGCGATACCTGAATGCCATTAAGCTTATTATAAGAGCACATGATCGTAGCTGGGTGGGCTTGTTTCACGATGCGCTCAAACTGTGCCAGATAGATCTCACGCAGCGTTCGTTCATCAACATCTGATGAATTGGTAAAGCGCTGATCTTCACGGTTGTTGGTGGCAAAATGCTTAACGCTGACGCCAACCCCAGTGCTCTGAACCCCCTTGACGTAGGCAGTTCCCATCCGGCCGGCCAGCAGCGGATCTTCAGAGAAATATTCGAAATTACGGCCGGCTAATGGACTGCGCTTGATGTTGACCCCAGGCCCCAGCAGCACGCCGATTTTTTCAGCACGGGCAGCCGTTCCCAACTGTTCGCCCAGTTTTTCCAGCATCTGATCATCAAATGAGCTGGCGGTCAATGCCGAACAAGGAAAACATACGGCTTCGATACTTTGATCCATAGCACTGTGCACGTTGACCTGTTTGCGCAAGCCAGAAGGACCATCCGTCATCAGCATGGGATCCATTCCTGAAACCTTGGCCGTAAACCAAAAATCCGTTCCTGAAACCAGGTCGGCGCGTTCTTCCAGCGTCAGGCCCTCAACAAAATTCAAGTCTACTTTTGTCATACTGCTACCTCATTTTCAAAAATATTTGCAACCGCTTTCTGATGCCATTATAATGTTTTTCAAAATCTTCGCCTATCTAATCTTGCTAATCATTATCCTAAATTGCGTTTATTGAGGTGGATCATGACCGAATCATTAAAATTTCTCCAAAACATGCAGGAAATCACTCAACTGGAAATCGATCAGCTGGATGTAGCCGGTCAGCTTACCGATGTCTGGAACCGGCCGGCAATTGTCAAGCTGCCTGAGTCATATCTAAAAAAACTAGCTGCTGCTTCATTTACACCTGGAATTTTTTTGCTGGCGCCCAGTTCCGTGATTAGAGGCGCCTTACTGGTTGACTCAAAACATCGGCTTTTGATCTGGCAAAACTTGCGCAGCTGCACTCAGCATCATTTGGAGCAGGCCGGCAGCGCCATCTGGTTCGGACTCAACCAGCATTGGCCAAAAATTCATAAAACATTTGAAAACGAGCTGCCATTACCAGAACATATTTTAGAAAACCATAACAGCTATGAACTGGAAAAACGAATGCTGAGCGCGGTTCGTAACGGCGATGACTCAAGCTATCAGCATTATTTCCGTCTTTTAACCAGTTCAGGGGCTTTTGGTCAGGTTGCCAAGGATCGGCTGCGCAATCAAAAAAATCTTTTGATCTGCCACATCACTTTACTGACCAGACAGGCAATTGAAGGCGGTCTTGCCCCCAACGAAGCGTTTGCTCTTTCTGATCAGCTCTGCCAGCAGGTTGAGAGCCTGCAGACGATTGAGCAGCTAAACGCGCGGCTGCAGGCAATTGGTCAGATCTTCATTCAGCGCATTCAAACAACTCGGCAGGCTCAGAATAACAAAAAGGGCCTGCTGACGCAAAAAATTGAGGCTGCCCTTCGTGATCACTGCGGCCAAAACTATTCTTTGGATGACCTGGCTCATGATCTGCAGCGCGACAAATATTATCTGGCCCATCTTTACAAGCAGGAAACCGGCCAAACGATCAATCAATACGAGAACTCATATCGAATCAGCCGTTTTAAATCCATGCTGCTCTGGACCGATCAGCCAATTACCGAAATTGCTGCCGTCCTTGGCTTTGCAACCCCCAACTATGCCTCGCGCTGCTTTAAAAAAATCGTCGGTATTGCACCGCAGCAGTATCGCCAACGCCACCAGCTGAAGCTTTTACAGCAATAAAAAATACCTTGGGCTAATATTTTGGCTCAAGGCATTTTGATTTATTCAGTTGCTTTTTCCGCTGCTGCAACCAGTTCTTCAAGCGATTGACTGCCGAAGATCACTGGCCCGTCATTGATAATCGTAGCCGGTACGCTCATAATCTGCCGTTCTTTTCTTAAAGCTGGGAAATGCTGCAGATCAATCATCGTCGCCGTGATCCGCGAATTAAGCGAAGCCATCCGCTGACAGGCTGCTACGACATCCGGGCAGAAGTGACACGTTAAGGAGACCCCAATCTTAATGTCAGTCGACGGCAGCTTTTTGATTCGTTCAGCCAGTGCCGGCTCAACGCTTTGACCCGGACCGCCCACATTGTAGATCCCTAAAATCAGTGACGTCAATTCATGACCAGTTGGTACGCCGGCATAGTGCAGACCTGTATCGGTATCATCAACGACCAGACGCAGCTGCGGCGTGTAGACCAGGCTGTCTGGTGCGGTGGTCTTTTGAATCTTGAGGTGATCATTAAGCTTTACCAGTTCACCAATAAAGCTGTCCATTTCTTGGCTCAATGCCGTATCGTCTTCCAAAAGCTGCAGCGTAACGTCTTTGGTCAGCCGACTAAAGACACCCTGCATCTGAGCAACCAGATCTGGTGTAAACCAGTCGCCAGTATGATGGGCAACCGGCTGTTCGCTTTCAACCTGTGAAGTCTGACCAACCGTAGCCGCTTTAGGAACTTCCTTTTTAACATGGATTGGGATCCCTAAACGCTGCTTTTGTTCCGTCACGTATTTTTCTGCACTGGTAGCTGCTACTGCTCCATCAGCCGCGGCAGTGATAATCTGACGCAGCTGCTTGACGATGACGTCGCCTGCTGCATAGACGCCAGGCAGATCGGTTGCTCCGTTTTGATCAACGTGAATATAGCCGCGCTCATCCAGGTCAACGATGCCCTTTAGCTGTTCAGTAGCTGGCTGGGTACCAACATAGATAAAAACGCCAAAGGTTTGATCGCCATCATCGAGATGGTAGACCGTTTCCTCGCCAGTTTGGTTATTGACCATCGTCAGCGATTTCAAGTACTGATCACCATCAACGCGCTTGACCTCAGTATGGTACAAAACGCTGACTTTTGGATTGTCGAGGGCCCGCGAAGCCGTTAGCGGCGCGCACTTAAAATGATCACCCCGTACGAGGACCGTCACGTGCTTGGCAAACCGCGTCAGATAATCGGCTTCTTCAGCGGCTGAGTAGCCACCGCCAACGACAAATACCTGCAGCCCGCTAAACAGCTCGCCATCGCAGGTTGAGCAGTAGGCCACGCCGCGTCCGCGAAACTCTTCTTCGCCTGGGAAGCCAACCTTGCGCGGACTGGCGCCCATTGCCAAAATGACGCTGCGGGTCTGATAGATGCTGCCACTTTTGCTCGTCAGCTTTTTAACGTCGCCATCAAGCTCAAACTTAACGATATCGTCTTTTTGAATCTTGACGCCAAAATCAGCGGTCTGCTGCTGCATCTGATTCATCAGCTTGGTGCCGTCAATGGCCGCATTGCCGGGATAGTTGTAGACCGTTGAAGTCGTGGTAACCTGACCGCCGACCGTGTCCGCCTCCAAAATCAAGGTGTCCAGCGTTGCCCGGCCAGCATAAATGCCAGCAGTCAAACCTGCAGGCCCGGCACCCACGATAATCAGATCATAAATATGTTCTGCTGCCATTTTAATCACCTGCAATCATTAAAGCTTGCCGACCAGATCCAGACTTGGCTTAATCGTATCTTGACCCGGCTTCCAGTTAGCTGGGCAGACCTGATCGCCATGCTCACGAACGAACTGAGCCGCCTGCAGCGTCCGCAGAATTTCTTCAGCGGAACGACCAATCCCCATGTTGTTGATGGTATATGATTGAATCTTGCCGTCTGGGTCAACAATGAATACGCCACGGTAAGCCTGTCCCTCGTCTTCATTCAAAACGTCAAACATCCGCGCCAGTTTACCGGCTGGGTCGGCCAGCATATGATACTTGATCTTGCCGATTTTTTCAGATGCTTCAGCCCATGCCTTGTGAACGAATTCAGTGTCTTCTGAAACAGAGTAGATTTCCGCGTTGGCCTGCTTAAAGGCTTCATAGTTATCTTGCAGTGCTTCCAGTTCAGTTGGGCAGACAAATGAGAAGTCAGCTGGGTAGAAGAAGAAAATGCTCCACTTGCCAAGAACATCCTGCTTGGTTACATCCATCGTTTCGCCATCTTGATAGGCACGCACCTTAAAGTCTGCGATTTCTTGACCGATAAAGTTCATTATAATCCTCTCCTTTAGTTTAGAATGATTATCAACTACAACTATAATTTAACACTTTTACCGCCCAATGTAAATCAAATCACTTTTAATTTTGCAATTGCTTTACTTTTTTTAGATTTGTTTTTGAAATCGATAACCAAAACGTGCTCTGCCCATTAAAATGCTATCAAGTTTATTTTAACAAGTTTTATTTTCTTTGGAAAGCGGATACAATATCATAAGCTAAAAGCAGGAGGAATAAGCATGCAGTTTTTTGAAGACGGCTATCTGCCAACGATCAACACTACTTTTTCATTTTTTGGCGGCCATGCCGAAACCGTCGAGCCTGGCTGGCGCTGGCCAACTGAACACCACCCAGCCTTTGAAATCATGTATATCATGGATGGCGCGCAAAGAACCGTTACCGAATCAGCAGAAAAAATCATTAAAGCCGGCGAAATGATGATCATTCCCATTGGCATGGAACATACCAACTACTGCTGGGGCAATGAACCAATGACCTTTTTTACCATGCATTTCAACCTTGACGACCCGGCAATCAAATATCTGCTGGTGAAAAACTTTACCAACCAAATTATTGATCAGACCGCTCCTTACTATAACGAACTGCGCCAATCGCTTGAACAGATCATCAGCATCATTGGTACTCACTATTCATTAAGCGACCGGCTGACGATCGAACTAAACACGATCAACGTGATTGGAACGCTGATTCGCCATCTGCATGCCAATAAGATCAGTTGCCCAAGCAAAATGAAATCGACCATTATGCTTTGTTTCAGCAGATTTCGACCCGCATTAAAGATGAACTCAACGAACAGATCTTTAATGCGCAGATTCCTAAGACGATCTCAATTGCCGCGATCATTGCCGAGTTTCACATCAGTCAAAGCACCGCGCTTCACCTTTTTAAGCAGTACAGCCAGCAGTCGCCGCAAAAATATCTGCAGAGTCTCAAGATGCAGATTGCTAAAAATTTACTGCTGCAGCCTGATTTGAGCATTAAAGAAGTAGCCTACAAATTAAACTACTCATCACCAGGTCATTTCAGCCGTGAGTTCAAGCGATTTTTCGGCATTACGCCAAGACAGTATATTCAATCGCAAAAAGCATAGCATCCGAATTTGGGTAAGTTTTTAACGAAACTGCCCATTTTATTTTTCTTCTGCAACCGCTAACATATAGCTTGTAACCGCTTCACAAAAAGTAAAGGAGGTTCCTTCGCATGGAACAAGACAAAATCAAAGGGGTCAACCTGGGTGGCTGGCTGGTCCTTGAAAAGTGGATGGCACCACATCTGTTCGATGGCACCAATGCCGACGATGAGTATTACCTGCCCCAGGAACTCAGCGAAAAAGAATACCTGGCCCGCATCACGCAGCACCGCAGCAACTTTATTACCGAAGCCGACTTTCTGCGAATTGCCAGTGCCGGCTTCAATCTGGTTCGCATTCCGGTACCATACTTTATCTTTGGCGATCGCAAGCCATTTATTGGCGCAATTGATGAACTGGATCGCGCCTTTAACTGGGCTGAAGCTTACGGACTCAAAATCTTAATTGATCTGCATACGGCTCCTGACAGTCAAAACGGTTTTGACAACGGCGGGATCTCTGGTGTCTGCAAATGGGCCCAGGAACCAGCTGAAGTCGAGTTTGAGCTTTCCGTTTTAGAACGCCTGGCCAAGCGCTACCACGACCGCACCGCCCTTTACGGCATTGAGGTCTTAAACGAGCCGGCCACGGAAAAGATGTTTAAGTCCATGACGACCCGCTACCTGCCGCGTGATCCCCAAAAAGCCGCTGGCAGTGCCGCCATCACGTTTGAGTTTTTATATGACTTTTATCAGCGGGCCTATGAGATTTTGCGGCCCATTCTGCCTAACGACAAGGTAATCATGTTCCACGATGGCTTTGATCTCAGCAAATGGCATGCCTTCTTTACCGAAAATGATTTTGAAAACGTGGTCCTGGATACTCACCAGTATTTGATGGTCGCTGAAATGGAAGGCGCTGAACTGAATCCAACTGCTTATGAAAAAGCCATGAACAAGATTGGTGATCAGATTGCCGCGGTTAACGAATACGTTCCGGTCTTTGTCGGCGAATGGACGCTTTTCAATTCCTACACGGCCGGTATCAACACCCAAGGCGGTATCAATCCAACTCAGCAGGAATTCAAAGGTGCCAAACATTTGGATCCAGCTGAACTGGCCAAGGTCTACCAAAAACTTTGGCAGATTCAAGTTACCAATTGGAATCGCGGCATCGGCTACGCATTTTGGACCTGGAAGCTCAACATCGACACGATCAACGAACCAGCTTGGTATGGCTGGGATTCGTGGGCAGCCTCACGAGCACTGGATCGTCACTGGATCAATCCAAAAGATATTTAATAATTTGTGAAAGGAAGCCATCTCAATGAGCTATACGATTAAAAATCCGGTTATTCCCGGTTTGGCACCCGATCCCTCCATTCTGCGGGTCGGCGAAGACTATTACATTGCCAACTCCACTTTTCATTGGAATCCTGGCATTCAGCTGTTTCATTCGCGCGATCTGGCAAACTGGGAACTGATCGGGCAAGCCTTAAAAGATGATTCTACGATTGATCTGCGCGGCACCAGCACGCCAGCGGGCATCTGGGCGCCGCATCTGTCTTATGATCCCCAAAGCGGACTGTTTTGGATCATCTTTTCACAAATGATCAACATGGATGGTCGCATGTTTGACACCAACAACTATGTCATGCACGCGCCATCAATGAACGGGCCGTGGTCAACTCCTGTTTATATTGGGTCAATCGGCTTTGATCCATCCTTGTTCCATGACGATGATGGCCGTCACTGGGTCGTCACACTGGAATGGGAGACGCGGTTTGGCTATGAGCAGCCAGGGACCATCGTTTTAGAAGAATTTGATGCCGAAAACGAAAAACTGTTTGGCCCAAGCTACCGACTCAGCAAGGGCGGGACCGATCGCGGCTGCGTGGAGGCACCACACCTGTACAAGCATGATGGCCGCTACTATCTGATGACGGCAGAAGGCGGGACCGGTTTTGGTCATGGCGTTGTTTTGCAGCGGGCTGATCAGATTACGGGACCTTATGAATCTGACCCCAACAATCCATTTATCACCTCAACGCCTTACTACTTCTTCCGCAAAAACGATCCTGATTCCAACCGTTTTGACCTCTACAACCCTGATGCCCCGATCCAAAAAGCCGGCCATGGCTCGCTGACTGACACGCCCAATGGTGAATGGTACATAGCTCATCTGATGTCACGACCAATGCCTGGGCTTAAGTCAACACTGGGTCGTGAAACCGGTCTGCAAAAAGTGGAATGGACAAAAGACGGCTGGTTAAAGATGGCGGACGGCTCAACGCTGGCTAAGGATACGACTCCTGGGATTTCTAACGTGAACCCCGATCCGACTATGAACGATCTGGGCATGGAAGATCAATTTGACGGCGCAGAATTAGACGTGCATCTGCTTTCGCCATATCGTCATGCGACCGAAGACTGGGCCTCATTAAAAGAAAAGGCTGGCAAGCTGCGGCTGCATGGCGGTCAATCATTCTTCAGCCGGTTCGACGTATCGATTCTGGCTGCTCGAGCCGACAGCTTTGTCTTTGACGCTGAAACTAAACTTGACTTCAAACCAATTCACTTCTCACAATCAGCCGGCTTAATGCTTTATTACGATAACAACAACTGGCTGTTTTTACGCAAGTCGATCAATGACGAGACCGGCCAAAACTTTATCGATATTCTGCAGGCCAAGCAAGGCAAGCGTACCGACCTGCAACGCGTTAAGCTGACGCTGCCTGCAGATCAGACTGCCGTTGCCTTCAAATGCCACGTCGATCACCAAACGGCTCAGTTCAGCTATCGGCTCAGTGATGATCAGTCCTGGCAAAATCTGGGTCCGGCACTTGACATTACCTTTATGTCAGATGAGGCCATTGACGGCTTTACTGCCATGATGGTCGGTATCGGGGCCTGGGACGCCTTTCGTCATGAGTCATATGCCGATTTTGACTACTTCAAGGTTGTCAGCCAAGACAGCCGCGGCGAACATTTTGATGGTTTGCAATAATCATCTGAAATAACATCGTCGTCTGACTTTCCATGGCGCAGCAATCGTCATGGATCCAGCAATTATTTTTGATTATTTACCTTGGAGGTACCATTATGGATACTGCTAAAAAACCAGAAGAAATCAAATTAAGTAAAAGCGGGCGCATCCGCTTTACGGCCGGCTTCTTTGTCTGTGCCATTCTTTGGATGACTGGGCTGGCGATCGTTTCGGCCGTCTTGCTGCCCCAACACCTGCGCGACATTGCCGGCGAGGTTGCC
>ERZ839489.1577-NODE-1577-length-13387-cov-2.770327_pt1 | contig 13387 bp, 6 predicted proteins | sample MGYA00519938_ERZ839489 | MGnify/ENA primary metagenome ERZ839489 (study PRJEB31850, sample SAMEA3708846) | human gut metagenome | biome: human gut; feature: human-associated habitat; material: faeces | place: China | collected 2014 ... | reverse complement strand
CCAACATTAAAAGTGTTGTGCTCTACCTGCTGAGCTAGCGAATCAATCCTTTATTGCTGTTAAGCGGGTGCGAAGATAGAGCTATTTTTCATAATTGCAAATAAATTCCGAACATTTTTGTTATCTTTGTGCCATAAATATCAATACACATTATTTATATATGGCTGACGATAAAAAAATAATTTTCTCGATGGTGGGAGTAAGCAAAGCTTTCCAACCTAACAAGAATGTACTAAAAGACATTTATCTTTCTTTCTTCTATGGAGCGAAGATTGGTATTATCGGTCTCAATGGTTCGGGTAAATCTACTTTGCTGAAGATTATTGCCGGTCTGGAGAAATCTTATCAGGGGGAAGTGGTCTTTTCTCCCGGGTATTCAGTGGGCTATCTGGCACAGGAACCTTATCTGGATAACACAAAGACTGTGAAAGAAATCGTAATGGAGGGTGTGCAACCTATTGTTGATGCCCTGAACGAATACGAAGAAATTAATCAGAAGTTCGGTTTACCTGAATATTATGAAGATCAGGACAAAATGGATCAACTTTTTGCGCGTCAGGGAGAGTTGCAGGACATTATCGATGCAACGGATGCCTGGAATTTGGATAGTAAATTGGAGCGTGCAATGGATGCTCTTCGTTGCCCGCCCGAAGATCAGTCGGTGGCTAACCTGTCCGGTGGTGAGCGCCGCCGTGTGGCTCTTTGCCGACTGTTATTGCAAAAGCCTGATATCCTGCTGCTCGACGAACCGACGAACCACTTGGATGCTGAGTCTATCGACTGGTTGGAGCAACATTTGCAACAGTACGAAGGTACGGTAATTGCAGTGACGCACGACCGCTACTTCCTCGATCATGTTGCCGGATGGATCCTTGAACTTGACCGTGGTGAGGGTATTCCCTGGAAGGGCAACTACTCCAGCTGGTTGGAGCAGAAGACCAAACGAATGGAAATGGAAGAAAAGACTGCCAGCAAGCGTCGCAAAACTCTGGAACGTGAGCTCGAGTGGGTACGTATGGCACCCAAGGCCCGCCAGGCTAAGGGTAAAGCTCGTTTGAACTCGTATGATAAGCTGTTGAACGAAGATGTGAAGGAGAAAGAAGAGAAGTTGGAAATCTTCATTCCGAATGGTCCTCGCTTGGGTAATAAGGTGATCGAGGCAAAACATGTGGCGAAGGCTTATGGTGATAAACTACTGTTTGACGATCTGAACTTTATGCTTCCTCCAAATGGTATTGTGGGAGTTATTGGTCCGAATGGTGCCGGTAAAACAACTCTTTTCCGTCTGATCATGGGACTGGAAACAGTCGATAAAGGTGAGTTTGAAGTAGGGGAGACTGTGAAAGTGGCTTATGTAGACCAGCAGCATAAGGATATAGATCCGAACAAGAGTGTTTATCAGGTGATCTCCGGTGGTAATGACTTGATCCGTATGGGAGGTCGCGATATCAATGCGCGTGCATACCTTTCGCGCTTCAATTTCTCCGGAGCCGACCAGGAAAAACTTTGTGGTGTGCTTTCGGGTGGAGAGCGGAATCGTCTGCATCTGGCTATGGCACTGAAGGAAGAAGGAAACGTGTTGTTGCTCGACGAGCCGACCAATGATATCGATGTCAATACTCTACGTGCACTCGAAGAGGGTTTGGAAGATTTTGCAGGTTGTGCTGTTGTCATTTCGCATGACCGTTGGTTCCTCGATCGAATCTGTACGCATATTCTTGCTTTCGAAGGCGATTCGAATGTGTTCTACTTTGAAGGTTCTTATTCGGAGTACGAAGAGAATAAATTAAAACGACTTGGCAACGAAGAACCTAAGCGTGTGAGATATAGAAAGCTGATAGCTGACTAATCTTTAACAATATGTAAGCCCCGCAATCAATTTGCGGGGCTTTTTTGTTTCATAGAGCTATAATATGTTTATCTCTCTTAAAAAATTGTAGCATCTTTGTAATGTATATATAAAGAATATTAATTACCTTTGTATTCCAAAACGTTTATTTACAATTTATTAATTAACAAGTTCTATTAACTAACAAAGAGAATTATGAGAAGACATCTAATTCATTTCCTGCTGGTTGCAGTGCTGACGGTATGTTCTGCCGCTACGGCCATTGCCCAGGTAACAGTGAAAGGTCAAGTTGTGGATGCGGAAACAGGTGAGCCATTGATTGGTGCAGCCGTAACGATTGTCGGTACCACCCAGGGTAGTGTGACTAACTTGGATGGTATGTTCACACAAAAAGCTGCCTCCGGTTCAACGCTGCTTATCAAGTACCTTGGTTACAAGGAATTCAGCAAGAAGATCACCCAGAAAGGTGGTACTGAAGATTTGGGCGTAATAAAAATGGCAGCCGATGCAATGGTGCTGAATGACGTTATCATCACTTCTTCTGTTGCTGTTTCGCGTAAAACACCGGTAGCTGTATCGACAGTTGACCCTGTCTTTATCGAGGAGAAGCTCGGAACACAGGAGTTTCCTGAAGTTTTGAAGTCTACTCCGGGTATCTATGCAACTAAGCAAGGTGGTGGTTTTGGTGACTCCAAAGTGAACATACGTGGTTTTAAGACCGAGAACTCTGCTATGATGATTAACGGTGTTCCGATGAATGATATGGAATGGGGTGGCATCTATTGGTCGAACTGGGCCGGTTTGAGTGATGTGACTCGTAGCATGCAGGTACAGCGTGGTTTGGGTGCATCAAAGGTAGCGGCTCCTTCAGTGGGTGGTTCTATCAACATTGTGACTAATACAATCGATGCCAACAAAGGCGGTTTCGTATCTTATGGTATGGGTAACGACGGATTGAACAAAATCCTGTTCAAGGTATCTACCGGATTGACCAAATCAGGTTGGGCCATGACCCTTTTGGGAGGTAAGACCTGGGCCGATGGTTATATCCAGGGAACCAACTACGAAGCCTACAACTGGTTTGTGAATATTACAAAGCGTTTCAATGACAATCATCAGTTGTCATTTACTGCTTTCGCTGCTCCCCAGTGGCATAATCAGCGTGGAAATAAAGACGGACTTACCATTGAAGGATGGCAGGAAGTTGCGAAGAATTATATGAATGGTGAGAAGCCTTATCGTTATAACCCTACCTACGGATTCGGGTTGAACGGACAAAGAAAGTCATCGGCATATAATGTGTATAATAAACCTCAGTTGTCATTGAACCATTTGTGGCAGATTAATGAAAAGTCAAGTTTGAGTACGGCTCTGTATGCTTCTATCGGTCGTGGATATGGCTATTCCGGTCAGGGATTGACCAGTGCGGATCGCAGTAACTGGTATGGCAGTAACAATGGTAACCTGAATATGACTTTCCGTAAAGCCGACGGTACATTTGCGTATGATGAAATATATGCTTTGAATGAAGCGAGTGAGAATGGTTCGGTTATGGCAATGTCGAAGTCTAAGAACTTCCATAACTGGTATGGTCTGCTTTCTACTTATACTACTAAGTTCGGTGATTACTTCGATTTCTATGGTGGTATAGACTACCGTTATTATAAAGGTACACACACCAATGAATTGGTTGACCTCTATGGTGGTGACTTTTATGTAGACTCTTCTTCAAGAAAAAGTGTTTTGGCTTCAAACAATGCCGCCGCTGCTGCCGGTTCTTCATTTGTGAACCAGAAATTGAAAGTAGGTGATATTGTTTATCGTGACTTTGATGGCTATGTGATGTCTGAGGGAGTATTTGCTCAAGGTGAATACAACAGAGATAAGTTGAGTGCCTTCATTTCCGGTTCGGTTTCTAATACCGGTTACTGGCGTTACGACCGTTTTTACTATGACAAGGCGCACGCCAAATCAAAAACTGTCAACTTCATCGGTTGGAATGCAAAGGGAGGTTTGAACTACAACCTTACTGAAAATCATAATGTGTTTGCCAATATCGGTTATATCAGCCGTGCTCCATTCTTCTCGGGAGGTGCTTTCCTTAATTCAACAGTCAGTAATGCGACAAACCCCGATGCAGTGAACGAGAAAGTGTTCTCTTTCGAAATCGGATACGGCTACCGTTCGAGCTTCCTTACTGTGAACATCAATGCCTACCACACTCGTTGGATGGATAAAACCACTACCCGTTCACAGGATATCACAAACTACTATGAAGGCAGCCTTAGCGAGCCTTACGACGCAAGTAAGCTGGTTTCTACCAAGTCTGTTATCAATATGCAGGGTGTGAATGCTTTGCACCAGGGTGTCGAACTTGATTTTGTAGCAAAACCTTTCCAATGGCTGGATTTGAGCGGTATGTTCTCTATCGGTAACTGGCGTTGGGATAGCAATGCTTCGGGTAGCTTCACTGTAGAAGGTCAATTTGTGAACAGCGCATCCATGAAGAATGATAAGGGTGAAAATGTGACGGTTCTTGTTAATGCCGCAGCCAATGGGTTAGAACCGGGTACAATGAAACTGAACCTGAAAGATGTGAAAGTGGGTGGATCTGCACAGACTACCGCAGCTTTGGGTGCTACTTTCAAGATCGACAAAGCCCTTCGTCTGGGTATCGACTGGAACTTATACGCACGTAATTATGCTGACTGGTCATTGAACTCAAACGACCTGGTGATGAACAGTGAGAAGGACTTTTCTACTCCTTGGCGTATTCCGACTGCAAGTACTTTCGATTTGAACGCAAGTTATAAATTCAACTTTGGTAAACTGAATGCAGTACTGTCAGGTAACGTGAACAACTTATTCGACCAGACTTATATTTCTGATGCGACAGATGGTAGCAATCACGATTGGAAGACCGCTTACAATGTGTTCTACGGATTCGGCCGTACTTATAGCTTGAGATTAAAAGTTAATTTCTAATCTAAAAACAGGAAGTTTAAATTATGAATAGAAATCTATTAATGCCTGTAGCGGTGTCGTTGATTCTGCTGTCCGGCTGTAAATATAACGATGACAACTTCGAAGGATTGGACGATATGACCCAACCGACGAATTTGATGAAGATAGAATATACGCTGACTGATGCTGATTATGCAACTATCAGCACGAATTCTGCAAACGTAGATTCTGCGAAAAAGTATAATGTATCTAAGGATCTCGCAAATGTTAAGACTAACATGTATCTTACAGAGAAGATTACAGGAGCTACCTATATTCCTGCTTTCTTGCTTGATAAATATTATACTGCCGACAAAGGTTCAAGTGCAAAGATTACCTATAAGTATAAAGAGGCAATGTCTGCCCTGCTGTCTGAATATGCTTCAGTGAAATATCTGAAACCGACAGATGCCGATTATAAGTTAGTTTATGGCGAAAATGCTTTTGCACCTTACCTGAATGAAAAGACAGAAGGTCAGATGTATAAGATGCTAAACGAGAATTTCAAAGATGCCGAAAAGGGAACTGCTGTTTTCGTAGATTATAAATCGGGTGAAGGACAGTTGGAGAATCCGTTGATGTGGCAGGATTTTGAAGCACTTCCTACCGGAGACTTAACTGAGCTGAAAGGCTGGTTTCTCAGTTCTGTTGGTGGAACCGAGTGGAAAGTGACTTCTTATGATGATAATCAGTATGTGCAATACTCGGCCAATAAGATGGAAGGTGAATGTATAGCTTGGATGGTTACCCCTGCTATTTCTGTTGCTGCCGGTGATTATCTTGGTTTTGATGTGACCGTGGGTTATTACAATGCCAACTGTCTGTCAGTGCTTATCTCAGAAGATTTTGATGGTAAAGATGTTAAAACGGCTCACTGGACCGACGTAACTTCGGATTTCAACATCCCTACCAAGCCGACAAGTGGTTACGGTACATTTGCATCTGCCGGTAAGATGTCTTTATCAGCTTATGCGGGCAAGAAGGTTTATGTAGCCTTTAAGTATGTAGGTGATGGTGTCAATAAAAAGACTACTACTTATCAGATTGATAACATCATGGTAGGTACTTCTATCCCGGCTAACAGTCTTTCTACTCCTGCTTACGCAGTGAAAGTGTACGATGGTAAGAGCTGGAAAGATAAGAACAATAACGTATATGTTCCGACATACGCTGATTACGGAGATATGGGACAGAGCAAACGTTACTTTACTTCAGAAGTTCCGGCTGTTAACTATTTGCCTACTTATTTGTCTAAGATGGTAGCATATCCTGTTGATGGCGATGCACGTGTAGTGATTTACAGATATTATAATGGTACCGAATTGAAAATCTACAGTGATGAATACACTTATTCTGCTGAAACTGCAAGGTGGTCACTGAATACACGTATTGTTGATAAAACAGAGCAGTTTGTATTGTCTGACGGTAAGTGGAACTTTGACCCGAGCACTGTGGTTACTTTGAAGGCAGAAAAGGGCGATGCAGAAACTGCTGCATTCTATCAGACCATTACCGATTGGGTGATTGCCAATAAGGGACAAGAATATGCACCTATATTTAACGGTAAGAGTAATAACGAATATTATTATGGTAGCTCTGCTTATCAGAACAATTTTGATTTCCGCCCGGCGAAGTGGAGAGAACAAAATGCTGCCGCTTATGGCAACATGTCGGATGCCGATCTTACTAAGTTGATGTTCGAACGTTTGCCAGAAGCATTCCTTCCGGGATTGAAAGCAATCTATGGTAGTGCGGATGTTGTGGAAGGTGTAGATGTGTTCTATACAATTAACTTTGCCATTTACGATGGCTCTTCTACCACACAATATACCATTAAGTATAAAGTGACAGGTAAAGGACAGTTTGAATATGTTGCAGACTCTTTGAAGAAAGTAGAATAAGAAAACTAATTCATTTATAATTAAGAAAGGCCGCTCTGTGTAATCAGGACGGCCTTCTTTTATATTATAACGAGAAAGTTATGGGGGTGAAAAGGCGTTTAGATACATTCCCGTTTACATCTTCACCTCCATCACTACCGGATTATGATCACTGCACAAATCGAGGTCAGGCGAATAGTAATCTACCCCTTTAAATTCTTTGGAATGGAAAATATAGTCGATTCTCAGCAGGCGTTTAAAGTACCGGAACGTATACATGTACCCATGTCCGCAAGTCTGGAATCCGTCTTGAAGATTGTCACCTTTCACGGTACTGTATGTGTAGGACGATGGGAGAGAGTTAAAGTCACCGCAAACCAGTATAGGGTAGGGGGTGGTGCGGATTAATTGTTCCAAAGTCTTTGCCTGTGCCGCACGTTTCCTGAAGTTCTCGTTGAGTCCCTCCAACAATTGCTTGGCCACTGCTTCCTCTCTGCCTGTCAGTTCGTTTTTAGCCAGTTCCCTTTCCAGTCTGCGCTTATTTTGGCTGACCTCCGTTGTTTGCAGGTGGCTATTGAAAACACGAACCGTTTGTCCGTTTACGTCCAGATCGCACCACATACTGCAATTCCTTGAATCGGGGTAAGTGATCAGTCTGCTGTCCTTCACCGGATATTTGCTGAACAGAGCTACCTGCAAGATAGGTGTGCTGTCCGGAGCTTGCGGAATGACGGCATACTGCCAGTCTGCAAATGCGTTCCGTATACTGTCTGGAGTAAAGTACCGGTTGCCGGCAAACTCCTGAAAGCAGATAATGTCCACCCGGTGCTCTTTCATATAAGCCGCAATCTCCTTGCACGAATATCCCGACTGCTCGTTGCCGAAACTGTCAACGTTGTATGTCGCTATTTTCAGTGTATTTGCCTCTTTTCCTCCGACCGTGAAAGGAGGTTGGAAGATCCGACCCAGATATTGCCAGTTGGCAGCTATGGCTATCAACGGAATGATGATCCAGAACCTCCGGCGAATTCCCCAGTAAATGGCGGCGGCAAGATTGATCAATAACAGTCCTGACAGCGCCAGCCCGATGAAAGGCATCAGAGTGGAGTGTTCGGGAGATATGTGTCCGGCGAATGCTCCGGCAATGGTGATGCCGGCCAGGACAAAAGTCAGTGCAATAGACGTACAATAAAATAGTTTGGATACAGCTTTCTTTCCCATTGTTTTGAATTTCGCATTTTAGTTCACCACAGATTACACGGATTAACGCAGATTGATTATTTATCCGGTTGATCTCAAGCGGAATTCAGACAGACTCCGAGGAGATCCGTGTCAATCCGTGTAATCCGTGGTGAATTGGTTTATTTCAGCCATTTCTTTATCTTTTCCTTTAGCTTTTCCTGAGCGATCGGTTTTGAGATAAAGTCATTGCATCCGGCTTCTTCGGCTGCATTCCGGTCGTGTTCGTAAGCGTATGCGCTTTGTGCAATGATGGGTACTTCCGCGGACAGTTGCCTGATAATTCTGGTAGCTTCCAGTCCGTCTAAGTTAGGCATCTTGATGTCCATCAATATCAGATCCGGATTTACCTCGTCATACATGGTCACGGCCTCCATGCCGTCTTTGGCGCGTACTAAGTGGTATTTTCTACCCAGAATAGCGTTCAGCAGGTCGAAGTTGCTGTCTGTGTCTTCGGCTATCAGTATGGTGGCTTTCTCCGTTCCGGCTGCGGTTGCCCGAAGGTCCTCTTCCTTTTCCGTCGTTTCCTCTTTGGGGCAGGGCGTATCCTCTTTGGCCGGGAGCACTTCCGGCGGCTGTGTTCCGACGGCCTCGCCGGGCAAGTGGCTGTTCGTTCCCGTTTCCGTATCTTGTATGACATTCTCAAGAGGCAGCCAGAAGGTGAATGTGGTTCCTGTGCCCACTTCCGAGGAGACCGCAATCTCTCCGCCCAGCCGTTCGATGATCGTTTTACAGATTGACAATCCCAGACCTGTGCCCTGGGCAAAATTGTTCAGTTTGGCAAACCGTTGAAATACTCTTCCCAGCTTTTCGGGCTCGATACCCAGTCCGGTATCTTTGACGTAGAATACAACTCGCTCGCCTTCCTGTTTGTAACCATAGCTTACGCTGCCTTCTGTGGTAAACTTGAACGCGTTGCCTATCAGGTTAGAGAATACCTGGAAGATCCGGTTCTTGTCCGAGTGGATGCTTAGCGCTTCGTCCGGCGAGTCGAACCTCAGTTCCACTCCCTGCGGACAGCGGAATACGTGTGCATCATGAATCTCTTTGCAAAGTGTGTGCAGCCTCACCGGTCCGTAAGTGAACTCTACGATGCCCGACTCTATTTTGGAAAGATCCAATATTTCGTTGATCAGTTGCAACAGCCGTTCGTTGTTGGCGTCTACAATCTCGTAATACTCCCTCCTTTCCTCCGCATTGTCACTCTCCGAGATGATGCGCGAGAATCCTACGATGGCATTGAGGGGCGTGCGTATCTCGTGGCTCATGTTGGCAAGGAAGTCCGTCTTAGCCTTGCTGGCGCGCTCGGCGGACTGTAACGCCTCTGCGGCAATGTCCTGTGCCTGCCGCAGCTCATCGTTTACCTGCGTCAGATGGATGTTGTATTGCTCCAGACGGAGGTTCGCTTCTTTTTCTGCCTGCAGCTCCTGCTGCTGCTTTTGCCGCAGGAGAAACCAGCCGACAAAAACTGTTATGACCGAGAACATCATCGCAATGACGATGATGATGACCATGACGATGTTGACCAGCTTCTGCGTATTCACGGCCACATATTCTGCTGGAACAAGGAACGCCAGCGTCCACTGGGCGTTTTCCATCTGCTTCAGGGCGTAGAAATACTCGGTGCCGTCCAGCACGGCGTTGGAATAACAGGAACCTGTGCGGTCAAGCTGCTCCTTTGCCTCCGCAAAGGAAGAGCCGTGCAGATAGGACATCCGGGAGAGCACGGTGTATACGTTGTGCCCCTTCAACAGCTCGGTATCATTGGCGTTGAACAGCTTGAAACCGTTGTTGTCCAGTACATAGACGCTGTTGTTATTTTCGTAGGCGTCGCAGCGGAAATAATCGTTCAGCTGGGTCATGCTCTGGGAGATGCCAAAGTAGCGCAGGGTGATCTCTTTTTCTCCGCTTTGCAGTGTGATGGGGGTGGAGAGCTGTTCCAGAAACACCATCCGGGAGTCGTCCACGGTCAGCGAGTTAGAAACGTAGCTGACCCGCTGCGGTGCGCTTTCCAAATACTTCATTCCTCGCAGCAGCCCCATGCGGCCATTCTCAGTATAGTAATGTCCGGCAGAGTCCACGGCAATCAGTTCGATCTGTCTTTCATGGTAATTGGAAAGCTCCGACAGCTTTTTCAGATAGCGATAGAACTCGGTATCGGTCTTTAGCGGGGTGTAGTACAAATAATTGCATTGTACATTCACCTCGTCCCAGTGGGTGTCGATCACATCCTCCAGACTGCGGAACATCTGGTGGGTGACCTCTTCCATCTGGTTCAGCCGCTCATGGTAGACAAGGTTCTGGATGTAGGTCTGGCTCATGATAAAAAGGGTCAGGATGACCGCAACAGTGACAAAGCCGGTGCCCCAAAGCAGCTTTTTATATAGTTTGTTGTTCACATCTGGTATCTCCTGTCCGTTCTGTTTCAGACGCACCCTAGCTCCATGCGGTATCTGCCCGGCTGATGGTGGTGTATGCACCAAAGAAGGCTTTTGCAGCATCCATGCCCACCACGCCGCTGTCTGTGACCGTGGTCTCCGCAGCCAACTGGTCGCTCACACCGCAGATGGCAACCTGATAGGTCTTGCCCGCATCCGGCTGCACCGGGCTTACCAGCACATAGGGGTAGCCCTTGCCGTTGCCGTAGGCATCGTAGCCCGTGGCCAGCAGATCGCTGATCTGCTGCCCGGTCAGGGTAACGGTCTGGATGGTGCGGTTCCAGCCGGTGGGCAGGATCACCGAAAGGTCGTAATCCGTAATGCCCTTGGCGTACAGCTTGGCCGCTACGCCGTGATGGTTCTGATCGGTGGGGTTGCCGGGGATCCATGTGCTCAGCGACACCAGTGCAAGGTCGCTGCCGGTAGCCTGTGCAAAGCAGCGGCCCACCAGCATGGCGCAGTCCTCCTGCGAAAGCTCCTCCGTAACGGTAGTGATGACATCCGGGGTGTTGTTCACCACACTATCCTGATCCTCGTCCAGCTGACGGATCACATCCTCCATGGTGGCATTGCCCTTCATGAAGTCCAGCATTTTAAGGCCAGTGGTCACGATGGTGTTTTCCCAGCCGGAATAGATAAAGGGCGCGGTGTTGCCTGCGTTCAGGGTATCGGCGATGTCGGCATAGTAGGTGCCGTCCGCTTTTGCGTCCTTGAAGGGCAGCAGGCTGCTTTTCAGCGCCGTTGCGGGCTGCAGAGCGCTGGTGCCTGCAACGGTGGAAAGCACACGCATCACCTTGAGCGCATCTTCCAGCTTCTGGGGGGCCTGCTCCAGCTTTTTATTCAGACCGTAGAAGCGGTTCACATTCAGCACAAAAACGTTCTGGGTGCCGTCCTCCGAGAGAAACGGCATCAGCCCGTATTTATCGGTGTTGCCGTCTGCCTCCACAATGCCGTTGGTGTTTCCGAGCAGAAACAGGGTGTTCCCCTCGGTCATCCTCTGCCGGGTCACATTGTCGTCAAGAGCGTCGCCGGAGTCGTTCAGCATCCCGATGTCCTTCCACTTCTGGACATAGGCCATCGCCCGCATCATGCCGGGGGTATTGCTGACATTCGCCTTACCGGACAGATAATCCCGCTGCCACAGCCTGCCGTCCAGTGTGCCGAGGAAATCGGCGTCCGCAATGTTGCACAGATACTGGAAACCATAGCCCGGATACTGGATCTGCGGCAGACAGAGATCGACCCCGGCTTCCTTTGCCTTTGCAGCCAGTTTCTCCAGCTCAGCGAAAGAATTGGGCAGCTCCCAGCCGTATTTCTTCAGCAGGGTCTTGTTGTAGGTGATGCCGTAGCAGTTGTAGGTCGAGGGCAGCAGGTAGATGGCACCGTTGTCGAACACGTCCTGCAGACGGGACTCCACATAGTTATCCGTAAAATCGTAGCCGGAAAGGTCCAGCAGTTTGTCGGAGACCAGATCGATCTGGGGGTCGTAGTAGGTCAAGGTGCAGACGTCCGGCAGGTCGCCTGCCGCAAACATATTCTGCAAACAGGTGGTGGTGTTATCGCCGCTGTATGGCACGACCTCGATGTTCACTTCCGGGTAAACGCTGTGTACCTGCTCAATAAAGGCTTCTATCTCCTTATAAGGTGCCATAAAGGTGATGGCTTCGTGAGCAGCATCGTTTTTAGCCGTTTCGGTCTTAGTGCCGCCGCAGGCGGTCAGTGCTGCCGTTGCCGCAGTAATGCCGCAGACCTGCAAAAACGAGCGGCGGGAGATCTTTTTCATCATGCAAATATACCTTCCTCACAGTATCGGAGGGCAGCACTGCGCAGGTGCAGTAGCGCAGTGCTGCCCTAGCTATTCTTACACATCCCATAGGAATCCACACACCCGCAGCCTGTCCGCATGGGCTTTGCGCCGAGCTTCCATAAAATAACATTATTATTGTACCATTGCAACAAAAGTGTTTCAAGTTGATTTTGAACGTCTTGCAATATTTTGCATGAAAAATCTGGAAAGTTCTGAATTTCGCTGACTGGAAATAGACTGAAGTGACCCATATCACGACCAGATGGACCGAAAAGGGGGATTCGATGAAAAAAACTCCTTTTATTCTGCACGAAAAATTTCGTTCGGACAACAACGAACAGCGCAAAGAACGGTTTCAAAAGGAATTTGAGCGATATATCATCGATGGATTGTTAAATGGCGTTCCTTCAAGAGCCTGCACCTGATGCAGCATCCCTGAATTTGAAGGAGAGATGCGTTATGCTGCGCATGGATGCTCGTGTACAAAAAGAAGGGGGCAGATCATGAAAGCAGCAATTTATTGCCGCCTGAGCAAAGAAGATGAAGATAAAATTGGTGAATCGGAGAGCATTCAGAATCAAAAGTCGATGCTGATCCAGTACGCCATTGAGAAAGGATTTGATATTTACCAGATTTATTCGGATGAGGATTATTCCGGCATCGACCGGAACCGTCCGGCATTCAATTCGATGCTGCAAGCCGCAAGCGAACATCAGTTTGATGTGGTACTGGCCAAAACGCAATCCCGTTTTACCCGTGACATGGAACTCGTGGAAAAATATCTGCACGGAAAGTTCATGGAGTGGGGCGTACGCTTCATTGCGGTGGTAGACCATGTGGATACAAACGATACTGCGAATAAAAAATCTCGTCAGATCAATGGCCTGATCAACGAGTGGTATCTGGAAGACTTGTCTACCAATGTCCGCTCGGTGCTTGACCACAAGAGGAAAGAGGGTTTGTTCATCGGCTCTTTTGCGCGGTATGGGTATTGCAAAGACCCGAATGCAAAAGGAAAACTTATCATCGATCCGGAAGCTGCCGAAGTGGTAAGGCGGATTTTCTCTATGGCTCTTAGTGGAATCGGTGCGCATAAGATTGCGCGGATTCTGAATGATGAGAAAGTTCCAAGCCCAACTGCTTATAAACAGCAGCATGGCATCCATTACCA
>ERZ839489.1574-NODE-1574-length-13395-cov-3.897826_pt1 | contig 13395 bp, 6 predicted proteins | sample MGYA00519938_ERZ839489 | MGnify/ENA primary metagenome ERZ839489 (study PRJEB31850, sample SAMEA3708846) | human gut metagenome | biome: human gut; feature: human-associated habitat; material: faeces | place: China | collected 2014 ... | reverse complement strand
CCGATATTCTCGAAGTGTTCGGTGAGCTACCTATCCCTCCCTACCTCAACCGGGACACACAAGAAAGCGATAAAGAAACTTATCAGACGGTCTATTCCAAAATAAAAGGGTCGGTAGCCGCCCCCACCGCCGGACTGCACTTCACCGAACGCGTATTGCAAGCATTGGATGCCCACGGTATCGACCGCGAAGAACTGACCTTGCATGTAGGCGCAGGCACCTTCAAGCCCGTGAAAAGTGAAGAAATAGAAGGACACGAAATGCATACGGAATACATCTCCGTCAACAAACGGACCATTGAGAAACTGATTGCACACGGAGGGCATGCCATTGCCGTAGGAACCACTTCGGTGAGAACTTTGGAAAGCCTGTATTATATAGGAGTAGCTATCAGCCGCAATCCCGATGCCAACCAGGAAGAACTGCACGTGCAGCAATGGATGCCTTACGAAGAGAAAAATGGCATCGGCACTATACAGGCTTTACAGCATATACTCGATTATCTGAACCGTCACCACATGGAAACATTGCACACCAGTACGCAAATCATCATTGCTCCGGGCTACGAATACAAGATAGTGAAAAAGATGGTTACCAATTTCCACCAACCGCAAAGCACATTACTGCTATTGGTTTCTGCTTTTGTGAAAGGAGACTGGCGAAAGATTTATGATTATGCCTTGGAGCATGATTTCAGGTTCCTAAGCTATGGCGACAGTTCGTTGCTGATACCCTGAAGCCCTATCACAGGCATACCATCTTCCTTCCGCAGCATTAAGCGTTTTCTTCCCTACCATTAAGGCGTTTTTTACAGACATTTACTACGTCCCACTACGGCAGGACGTACGTTCCACCGTAGCAGGACGTACGTCCTATTGCAGTGGGACGTATATCCTGCTATAGTGGGACGTAGTAGTATTCAGTATAGAAAGGCTTAATCATCCGTATGAAAAGCCTTAGCTATATCCAAGAAGCGGCTTGGAATAAGACACTAGTAAACGGAAACAGATTTTTAGTCAACAAGAAAAGAATTTGAGAATAATCCACTATTTTTGCATTTAAGTAAAAGACTATATGCAATATGACTAAGAAACGAACAATGAAAAAAACAATATGACAGCAGAAGAATTAGGCCAGATGATATGGAACGTGAAGGAACTCCTTCGCAATGTATATGACAATAAGGACGTGGAGGATGTAATTCTTCCGTTCACTCTCCTCCGCCGTCTGGACTGCGTACTTGTAGGTTCAGAAAGCCGTGTGGCAGCTAACATGAAGCAACTGGAAGAACTTGGTCAGACCTCACAAGAAGATATCGACAATATGATGCCGATGCTCATGGATGCTGCCGGCTACAAATTCTACAATACGAGCGGTCTGTCACTCTCTAAGTTGATAACAGTTCCCGCCGACCTGACAAATAACTTCAAGACCTATCTTGAAGGCTTCAGTCCGAACATCCGTGAAATTCTGAAAAACTTCACCGGTAAAGGTGAAAATGCGAGCCTGAGCGATATCTTCTTAAACCTTGCCCGAAAGAATCTTCTGCTTCAAGTGACTAAAGCTTTTGTGCTGAACATCGACCTCAGTCCCGACAAAGTAGACAACCACATGATGGGTACTGTCTTCGAAATTGTCATTCGTTATGCAAAAGAGTCTGTAGGTATCGGCGCCGGTCAATTCTATACTCCTCGCGACATCGTTCGCTTGATGACAGAGATTACTCTGCTCGGTCAAGAAGATAAGATTTACCAAGATGGTAAGATAATCTCTGTGTATGACCCCTGCTGTGGTACGGGCGGCATCCTGACGTTGACCAAAGATACTATAGAGGAAACGGCGAAGGAGCGTAGAGTGGATGTAACCGTCAACCTGTTTGGTCAGGAATTAAACGACAAAACATACGCACTCTGCAAGAGTGATATTATCATGAAGGGTGACGAGGCAAAGGGTATCGCTGTAGGTGATACCCTTCTCATCGATGAATTCCGCGATCAAAAGTTCAACTTTATGCTGGCGAACCCTCCGTACGGCGTGGACTGGAAACGTGAATACGATTCTGTTTCTGCCGAAGCGGAAGATAAAAACAGTCGTTTCGCTCCGGGACTGCCCGACAAGAGCGACGGCCAGTTACTATTCACCTTGCACATGCTTCATAAGATGGATCCCAAAGGCAGTCGCGTAGGCATCCTCTCTAATGGCTCACCACTGTTTAACGGTGGTGCAGGTTCCGGTTGGAGCAATATTCGCAAGCACATGCTTGACAATGATTTACTTGACGCTATCATTGCTTTGCCCGGCGGTTTGTTCTATGGCACAGGTATCGCTACCTATCTTTGGATATTTGATAACAAGAAGCCCGAAAGCCACAAGAATAAAGTGTTACTGATAAATGCAGCAAAAGACGAGTACGTCCAGCCTATGCGCAAGAACCTCGGTATGAAGAATATCTTGGTCAGCGATTATGGTCGAAATGAAATATGTCGTATCTATCATGCTTTTGAGACTTGCGACAATGCAAAACTTATGGATAAGGATGATTTCTTCTACACTTACATTACTGTTGAACGCCCTCTTCGTCTTATATATAAGGATGTGAAGACAAAGTATGCTGCGCTCGATGAAAAGAAGCGGAGCGAAGCTTTGGCAAACATCGTTGCATTGGACGATATTGATACAGAACGCACCGATGCTGAGTTCTTTGCTTACTTGGAGTCGAAGAAGATAAAGACTACCGCAAAACTTATCAAAGATTGTCGCACCTTCTTTGGTGAAGTGTCTGAAACAGCTCCCGAGGTTCATGTCATACCACTTGATGATAGCAGCGACTTGGTAGCTGACACTAATTTGCGTGACTATGAATCGATTCCATTCAAGACGGATATTCAAGAGTATTTTCAAAACGAGGTGCTTCGCTTTGCTCCTGACGCATGGATGGATAGAGAGAAAGACAAGATAGGTTGCGAGTTCCCCATTTCAAAACTGTTTTATGAATATCAGCCGCTGCGTTCAGTAGAGGATATCCTTGCGGATATTCGGGCTCTCGAAGAAGATGAGGAACAGAGCATACAATCACTGATTAATGATTAAAAGCTATCATGAAAACTTACGAAGAATATAAAGTCAGCGGAGTAAAGTGGCTGGGTAAGGTGCCAAAACACTGGGAAATATGCCGTTTCAAAGATTTTATAAGCCTACAGACACAGACTTCACTCTCAGAAAATAAAATAGGCTTAGAAAATATTGAATGTGCGACAGGAAAATTCATCGAAACGAATTCAGAATTTGAAGGAAATGGCATTGCTTTTGACGTAGGGGATGTTATCTATGGGAAATTACGCCCCTATTTAAAAAAAGTGTGGTTATCTACTTTTAATGGCAATGCTGTTGGAGATTTTTTTGTATTTAGAGCAAAGAATACAAACTCTGCTTCTTATATAAGATATGTTATGCTTTCTGATGGTTTCACAAAAGAAGCCGATGGCTCTACATTTGGCACAAAAATGCCTCGCGTTTCTTCAAACTTCATAATGTCAATGCGGTATTTTCTTCCCCCTCCTTTCGAACAACAAGCCATTGCAGACTACTTGGATGCCAAGACGGAGAAGATGGACCAAATGATTGCTAAGGCAGAAAAGAAAATAGAATATCTTGGTGAACTTAAACAATCACTTATTACTCGTGCCGTGACACGAGGACTGAATCCCAATGCACCACTCAAAGATAGTGGAGTGAAATGGATTGGCAAGGTCCCGAAACATTGGGAAATTATGCCTTTTAAATATTATGGCAAATTACACAAAGGACTTACATTTTCAAAAGCAGACTTAACAGCAACTGGTGTTCCTGTAATAAACTATGGTCAAATCCACTCAAAAGAAAATAAGAGTGTACGATTTTTTGAAGAAGGAATAAGATTTATCCCAAGGGAACTCACTAAAAATGGAGATTCCGCTTTGGTAAAACAAGGAGATTTTATTTTTGCAGATACTTCAGAAGATTTAGAAGGGTGTGGAAATTGTGTTTATAATGATACAACAAATCCTATTTATGCTGGTTATCATACCATTATATATAAAACAAGAGAAAGAGATTGCAAATACTTAGCTTATTTATTTAGGTCAAATGTATGGCGTTCACAAATTCGTTGTAGAGTAAGTGGTATAAAAGTCTATAGTATAACTCAAGGAATCATGTCACAAGTAAATATTCTCTTACCTCCTATGTCCGAGCAGAAAGAGATTAGCACATACTTAGACATAAAATGTTCAAAGATAGACCACATTGTCGCTACCCAAAAGAAAAAAATTGCTTACCTTCAAGAACTGAAACAAAGCCTTATCACCAATGTAGTGACAGGCAAGGTTAAAGTAAGCTGATACATTATAGAATATAAGACCATGAAAGCAAGCAATAACAAGGAAGAAAAACCTCATTTCGTAAAGCGAGATAAATTTGCCATAACCGCAGAATATAAGCAATGGTTTGCCGATATCAAATCTCGTTTGCGAAACAGTCAGATAAAAGCAGCCATCAAAGTAAACGGTACACTGCTGGAATTCTATTGGAGCTTAGGTCGTGACATTGTAAAGATGAAAGCGGAACAAGCATGGGGAAGTGGTGTTTTGCAACAGCTCAGCTTTGATTTGCGAGATGAGTTTCCTGATATGAAAGGATTGTCATACACCAACTTGCGATATGCGGCACAGTGGTTCAGATTCTATACAAGTGATGATGAGTCAATTTGCCAACAACTTGTTGGCGAATTATCCATGCCACAAAAATTCGCTCTTGTGCCTTGGGGACATCACATTGAAATCATGGCCAAGAGTAAGAGCGTGGACGAAGCATTGTTCTATATAAACGAAGTGATTGCCGACAACTGGAGTCGCGCCACCCTGATGAATATGCAGAAAGCAGGCCTTTATGAAAGACGAGGAAGAGCGCAAACCAATTTCAACAACAAGTTGCCACAACCGCAAGATGAACTGGCACAAGAAATATTGAAAGACCCTTATAACTTTGATTTCCTTACGTTGCGAGAACCATATAATGAACACATGCTTGAAGAAGCCTTAGAACACAATATCCGTCGGTTTCTGCTAGAATTAGGTACAGGTTTTGCATACGTTGGGAGCCAGATGGAACTCCGCATGCCTGGTGGAACCAGCTACTTTCCGGATATGGTATTCTATCATACAAAACTGAAATGCTATGTCGTGCTTGAGCTTAAAGTCGTGGAATTTGAACCTGAGTTTGCCGGTAAACTCAACTTCTATGTATCGGCGGCAGACCATCTTTTAAAAGATGACAATGACAACCCCAGTATAGGATTGCTGGTATGCAAGTCGAAAAACGAGACCGTGGTAAAGTGGGCTTTTGAAGGCATTGACCGCCCGTTGGGAGTAGCAACCTATGAACTTGATGAAGTACTGAAAAAGACACTGGCAGAGAAACTGCCAAGTATTGAAGACATAGAAAATGCAATAGAAGAGTAAATTGTGCGGAAACACTGCACGGTTATACACGAGCTTTGCAATCATAAAACGAAAAATATGAACCGATATGTTTGAACTACTAAACGAAACTCTCTTTGAGAAACATATGGCAGAATACCTTGCAGGAAGCAAGATGTACAATCAACGCACACCAAAGGATTTCAATATTCAAAAGTTGGTGGACTCAGATATGCTTTTACAATTCTTACGCGAGCAACCTATATGGCAGAAACTTATTAATCAAGGTTTTGCAGACGAACAAGATGCGCTCAACATTGTGATTGAAACCATCAATACGAAAATTAATCGTGGTGAGAGTTTGCTGTCACTGTTGAAAAACGGCTTCATGCTGCAAGGTCGACGCATCCGATTGGCGGCTTTCAAACCGGAGATGACTCTCGATGATGATGCCGACCACCTCTACCAGAAAAATATCTTCAGCGTGGTTCGTCAGATGAAGTACAGCACCCTGGGCTTCGATAAGGAGAATGAACTCGACCTCTGCATCCTGTTAAACGGTCTGCCTATCATTACTCTGGAGTTGAAGAACGAAGCTACCGGTCAGACTGTGGTGAACGCCATGCACCAATATCAGACCAACCGTCACCCACAAAACCGTATGCTTCGCACCTGTCTGGTTCACTTCGCCATGGATAACAACCGGGTGATGATGACCACCAAGCTGGCCGGCAATAATACACAGTTCCTCCCATTCAACAAGGAAACAGTGAATCCACAAGTAGAGGGAGATTATCCGACCTGCTATATGTGGAAAGAAGTGTTACAAGCTGATTCTTTACTAAATCTCATTCAGCATTTCATTAAACGCATTACACCTAAGAAAGGTGAACCGTTCTATATATTCCCCCGCTATCACCAATTGCGTTGCGTTCGTAATATCATTAGCGACGTGCGAGAGAAAGGCGTAGGTCAAACCTATCTTGTGCAGCACTCAGCAGGTTCAGGCAAAACAAAGAGCATGTCATGGCTGGCCTTCCAACTGGCAAACCTTCAGAATGCAGATAACACCCCGGTGTTCGATTCGGTTATCATGATAACCGACCGTATTGTACTCGACCGGAACATTGCCGATGAAATAAAGGGAATGGAAGAAGTAGCCGGTACTGTAAAAGACATCCGCAAAGGTTCACGTAATCTGGCAAAAGCATTAGCAGAAGGCGGTCACCGCATCATCATCTCCACTGAACAAAAGTTCAGCTTTGCATTACCTAAGTTGAAGGAGGCTGCCGGTTCACACTTTGCTGTCATCATAGACGAGGCGCATACAGCCTTTGGCAAGCAAGCGTCGCACGATGTGCGTCAAGTTCTCACCGACAAGAGTGAGCTTCGCGAAACGGTAGAAGAGTTCGGTATTGAGAGTCGTGAAGCCGAGAACAATATGCAAGACCAAATGTTGGCCGAACTGCAAGCTGCCCGCAGCATCAATAGCGGTCATATCAGTTACTTTGCTTTCACAGCCACGCCAAAGTCACAGACTTTTGCACTCTATGGCCGTAATGGAAAGGCATTCGACACCTATTCCATGAAACAAGCCATTGAGGAAGGCTTTATCCTTGACGTGCTGAAAAACTATACCACCTTCCAAACCATGTTTGAGCTGGTAAGTAAGGTAGATCTTCCTGAAGACACACCTGAATACGAAAAGCAGAATGCACTCCGCTTGATGATGCAATATGTGAACCAGCACCCATACGTCATCAACTACAAAGCCAATATGATGGTAGACTACTTCATGCAGCACTCTGCCCAAAAGATGAAAGGGCAGGCAAAAGCCATTGTAGTGACTTCCAGCCGCGCCAACGCCATATTGTTCCACCAAGCCATCACACGCCGGTTGAAAGAGAAGTACAATGGCGAGGTAAAAGCCCTTGTAGCATTCAGCGGTGAAGTAGAAATCAATGGTAACAAATATACCGAGGAAAAAATAAACGGCTTCGGAATCAAAGACAATGGCATTGCCGTTGAATTCAAACAGCCTAATCAAAGATTCTTGGTCGTAGCCGATAAGTTCCAGACCGGATTCGACCAGCCTTTACTCCATACCATGTTTGTAGACAGGAAGTTAGGCGGTGTGCAGTGCATCCAAACACTAAGTCGTTTGAACCGCTGTCATCCCGACAAGCAAGATACCCTGATTATCGACTTCGTAAACAAACACGAGGACATAAAGGCAGCGTTCGAAGACTATTACGATGCCACATGGTTACAAGGAAACTACAACCCATCAAACATCTATGAATATAAGAATGACATTGAGCGCAGGAAACTCTTTACACAGAGCGATGTAGATAAGGTTGTAACCTTATTGCTATGCGGAGATGAACAACAGATAGTCGGCATTCCATCTATCTTAGGACAACTGGTAAACGAATATGTGAAGCCTTTACCTGAAGAAGAACAGGAACTCATCCGCAAAGAGGTGAACCGTTACATCCGCCAGTACGGATTGCTTGCTCAGCTAATGAAATTCCTTGACCCTGACTTGGAACGTTTCTACATGTTCTGCAAGCTCTACTACAAATATCTGCCTTATACCAAGGAGACTTTGCCACTGGACATCTTGGAAAAGATTGACCTTGACAAGTATCGTATTCAATTAGCAGAACAGGGCTGTATCACATTAGAGGGAGAAGGTGGCAAACTGACACCTCCAAGTACTGCCAGCATTAGCGGTGGGGAGAAGGAGTTTGACAATCTCGATCATCTCATCCACATGATAAATGAGCCTTATGAAGGTTTCCTCAACGAGAATGACCAAATAATCCTTGAGTTGCTGCGTCAGTTGAGGAATGACCCTAACGTGAAGCAAGCATTCAGCGCAGAAAACTCCCACTCCAGCCTGTTGAAGATGGTAGAAAAGGAGTTCAACAAAAAAGTCGCGACACAGTTAGGCAAGTATATTAATTTGAAAAAACTGCTCAATAGCAATCAAGCTTTCAATGAGGAATTCTTAAACATGCTAGTAACCTTCCTAGGGCAAAGTTTCCATACAGGTAAGGTGCTTGAATATAATGAGGAGTTGCTTAAAGATGTGATGTTTGAGAAACTTGAAGATACTTTCAGTGAACTCTGCGGGCATGGCTATCGTGAACTTGAAGAAGTGCTCGATTGTCTTTTCGCCATCTTGAAGACCCACACTGTAAAGAACTTGGATGGGCTGAACACCATGATTCCAAATCAACTGAACAAGTTCTATCGTGGCGAGAACGAGCCGGTAGACTTGAAAGTGATATTCGGAGCATTGTTGCCTAAGTATGAGGCATTCCTCCGCAAACTCTATTACTTGAAAGAGGGAGAACTCTTTGTGTCTACCAAAGGTACAGATGGTTGGGTGGCCATCGTAAAGACTTTCCATGAAATAGATAACCTCTATTATAATCATGGCAAAAATCCGAAGTTGAACACTTTTGAAACCTACTATAAGTGCATTTCAAAGTGGAGAAACGAGAACGTTCACCTTGCTCCGGAACTACCCGATGCAGAGGTTGCTCCAGCCATCCACATGGTGGTCAGCATGTATATCTATGCCGTAATGGTCAGCATTACAGACTTGGAAATGGCAGGTTGTGAACTTGACAATTCGGGAGTTACTGCTCCTGATGTATGTCCTTCCACTCCTATAATCCCTTATAAAATGACTACAATGGCTGATTTGGGCAGAGATGATTCTAAAGACCAAAAGGTAGCGGATCATCCTATTGACAAGATGAACGAGGCAGAAAAGATGGACCTCTTGAAGCGCAGTATTCTGAAAGCACAAAGTTACACTCCGCTATTCACCAAAAAGCGTCATTGGATATCAATTTACAAAATGGCAGCACACAAGAACATCATCATCGATGGCGACTACGCACACTTCGTACAGCGTATCGGCATGATGGATCTGAAAAATATGCCTAGCGGTTTATCTGAAAACTATCTAAGCCGCATGAACAAAGGCGTTTTCGCTGATGATCTCAGCGAGTGGACAAGCATTGGCTTGAGCGGCATAAAACTCTCTGAGTTCACCGATATCAAGGAAACCGCAGAGAAATTCGGTAAAATCATCGACGAAATTAACTATAAGGAATAAGCCTGGAAACTAGTTTAAACAAAAAAGATGGCAACAAATAAAAATGCGATTGTTCGATACAGAGCTTTGGATAAATGCTTTAGTAGTAGAACTAGGAAATATTACATGAACGACCTCATTGAGGCTTGTCGTATGGCACTTGAACGCCAGAATGGTGATAGCGGTTCAAAAGGTGCCGAAGGAGTACAACGTCGTCAAATCTTTGACGATATGAACGACATGGAACTGATGTACGGAGTCACTATCGACAGAATCCAAGACGGTCATAAAAAATATTACCGCTACGCAGTCGACTCAAAAACAATGGCCGAAGCGGGTCCTTCTCAAGAAGAAATGGATTGCATACTTGAGGCTGCCGCCATCATGAAACGCTTTGAAGGAATTCCTCAGTTCGACTGGCTGGACGATCTGGAAAAGAAACTTTATACAACTTCAAAACTAGGTAGTGCAACTCTAAAGGCAGTTAGCTTCCAGCACAACCAATACCTTACAGGTATAGACAAGTGGTACAAGCCTATATTTGAAGCTATTGTAGCAAAGAAAGTAATAGAAATAAGTTACCATCCGTTTGGTAAAGATGTTAGAACAGTTGTGGTGAGCCCTTATCATTTGAAACAGTACAACAATCGTTGGTTCTTGATAGCGAAACGCAAGGACTTTGACAAAATGTCCAACTATGCGATAGACCGAATTAAAGAGATAAAGGAAACGACCAAAGTGTTTGAACCCCTAGACGATGACTTTGATTTCGAAGAGTTCTTTAGTGACGTGGTGGGCGTTTCCGTGCTTGAAGGCGCACCCGTGGAAAATGTTATTCTGCACGTTACCGACAAGGCGTGGAATTACATTACAACAAAGCCGCTGCATGAGTCTCAATCAGTACTAAACAGCAAACAAGCCGACGGTAAATGGGAGGTTCGACTGAAGGTACAAGACAACTATGAATTACGTTCGCTTCTACGTTCCTTTGGCGACAGTGTTGAGGTTATAGCTCCAGCCACCTTACGCCAAGAAATGAAAGAAATGGCCCGGCGTGTTTTCCAAATGTATAACGATTAAATCTATATACTATGAAAGACACTATACCTGTAAACGCCATCTATCACTATCCGACTTCTTATAGTCTTGAATAATAATCAACTTAAAACAAATCTAAAAAACCTCCCATAGTACCTGCTATGGCTATATTTCTAAAAAGCGACAGTCTATTAGATAGAATTTATTTACTTTATGTCACTAAACATATCCATTAATTCATAGTATCTCAGTTGTTTTACTATCTTTGTGACAAAACACCTGAATGCTATGACTGTCACCTTATCTAACGAACTTCCTGCCTATCCTACTTTTGTGGAAGGCATCCGCCGTGCGCCCGACAGAGGTTATCGTCTGACACCGGCACAAACAGAAACCGCACTGAGGAATGCACTGCGTTACATTCCCGAAGAACTTCACGCCCGACTCGCCCCGGAATTTATGGATGAACTGCTTACCCGGGGAAAAATCTATGGCTACCGTTTCCGGCCGCAAGGCGATTTGAAAGCAAAGCCTATTGACGAATATAAAGGAAACTGCATCGAAGGAAAAGCATTTCAAGTAATGATAGACAACAACCTTTCATTTGATATTGCCTTGTATCCTTACGAACTGGTCACTTACGGTGAAACAGGACAAGTATGCCAAAACTGGATGCAATACCGGCTCATTAAACAATATCTGGAAGTAATGACTGACGAACAGACTTTGGTAGTGGAAAGCGGACATCCCCTTGGTCTGTTCAAGTCAAAGCCCGAAGCACCGCGTGTTATTATCACTAATTCCATGATGGTAGGCATGTTCGACAACCAGCGTGACTGGGAAATTGCTGCACAGATGGGCGTTGCCAATTACGGTCAGATGACAGCAGGCGGATGGATGTACATCGGTCCGCAAGGCATTGTACACGGCACATTCAATACCTTATTGAATGCCGGCCGCATGAAATTAGGAGTACCGCAGGATGGAAATCTTAACGGGCATCTCTTTGTTTCTTCCGGTTTGGGCGGAATGAGCGGCGCACAGCCTAAAGCTGCCGAAATAGCAGGAGCCGCCGCCATCATTGCCGAAGTAGATGCCTCACGCATCGAAACACGGTATCGCCAAGGATGGGTGCAGCACGTCACTGCCGACTTGAAAGAAGCCTATACCCTTGCTGCCGAAGCCATGAGGCTACGCAAGCCTTGTTCCATTGCTTATCACGGAAATGTAGTAGATTTGCTGGAGCATGCTTTGAATCACCATATAGATATTGAACTGCTGAGCGACCAAACCTCGTGCCATGCCGTGTACGAAGGAGGATACTGTCCGGCAGGCATCACTTTCGATGAACGTACCCGCCTGTTGAAAGACGACCGTGTACGATTTGAAAAGCTTGTAAATGCTTCACTACGCCGCCATTTCAATGCTATTAAAGCACTGGTGGAACGCGGTACTTATTTTTTCGATTACGGCAATTCGTTTATGAAAGCCATTTATGATGCAGGAGTAAAGGAAATCTCACGCAATGGCATTGATGAAAAAGACGGCTTCATCTGGCCTTCTTATGTGGAAGATATTATGGGACCGCAACTTTTTGATTACGGCTACGGACCTTTCCGTTGGGTTTGTCTCAGCGGTAAACATGAAGATTTGATAAAAACCGACCATGCCGCCATGGAGTGTATTCCCAAAGAACGACGCGGACAGGACATGGATAATTGGATATGGATACGTGATGCCGAAAAGAACAATCTGGTAGTCGGCACTCAGGCACGCATCCTCTATCAGGACGCACTCGGTCGCATGAATATCGCCTTGCGTTTTAACGAAATGGTACGCAAAGGAGAAGTAGGTCCCATTATGTTGGGACGAGACCACCATGATGTGAGTGGAACCGATTCTCCTTTCCGTGAAACATCGAACATCAAGGACGGCAGCAATGTAATGGCAGATATGGCAGTCCAGTGCTTTGCAGGCAACTGCGCACGCGGCATGAGTCTGGTCGCCCTGCACAATGGCGGAGGCGTAGGTATCGGCAAAGCCGTCAACGGCGGATTCGGAATGGTGTGCGACGGTAGTGATCGAGTAGACGCTATTTTACGCTCGTCCATGCTATGGGATGTCATGGGCGGTGTGGCACGACGCTCATGGGCACGTAATCCGCATGCCATGGAAACATCCGAAGAATTTAACCATACTCATCGGGAACAGGGCTATCATATCACCATGCCGCATCTGGCAGAAGATGCATTAATCGACAGAGTATTAAAAGAAAAAGGTATAAAACATCAATAACATTACGAATTATGAGCTGGACAAAAATCATGGAATGCGTTCCCAACTTTAGCGAAGGACGCGACTTGCAGAAAATAGATCAGATAGTATCTCCCTTCCGTGCACGCGCCGGGGTAAAACTGCTCGACTATAGCAATGATGAAGACCATAATCGTCTTGTGGTCACCGTAGTGGGAGAACCTGATGCTTTAAAAGAAGCGGTGATAGAAGCCATCGGCATAGCAGTAAAGCTGATTGACCTCAACCATCATCAAGGACAGCACCCGCGAATGGGAGCGGTAGATGTAGTACCGTTCATTCCTATCAAAGGATGTACCATGGAAGAAGCCATCGCCATCTCTAAAGAAGTAGCGCAACGGGTAGCCTCTCAATATGACCTTCCGGTCTTCCTCTATGAGAAATCAGCAAGCGCTCCTCATCGCGAAAATCTTGCCGCCATCCGTAAAGGAGAATTCGAAGGAATGAAGGAAAAGATTCACCAACCCGAATGGC
>ERZ839489.1570-NODE-1570-length-13410-cov-30.126994_pt1 | contig 13410 bp, 9 predicted proteins | sample MGYA00519938_ERZ839489 | MGnify/ENA primary metagenome ERZ839489 (study PRJEB31850, sample SAMEA3708846) | human gut metagenome | biome: human gut; feature: human-associated habitat; material: faeces | place: China | collected 2014 ... | reverse complement strand
CTGCGGCGATGGCAGCTGCTTTGACGGCACCGGCCTGACCGTGGATGTGGAGCGTCCCCTGACTGCGGACGAGCAGACCGCATACTATGATTACACTGTGGAGAACGATCCCCAGATCCAGCGTGCCGTGAGCACTGCCCAGCAGATGAGCGGCACCACCACCGTGAGCGGTGTCAACGAGGCTGCCTCCAGTGAAGCTGCAGACAGCGCCGCTGAGAGCGTGGCGGAAGGGGACGCTGAGGCTGCATCTGCCGAGAGCACTCCGGCAGAGACTGCGCCCGCCGAAAGTGAAGCAGCAGGGGAGAGCACTGCATCCAGTAGTCAAGAATAAGAGAACAACCCTCTCCGTCAGCGCTGACGCGCTGCCACCTCTCCCGAAGGGCGAGGTCTTGGCAATTCATGCAAAGTTTGCGGTTTTGTCAAAAGCTCCCCTTTTGGGGAGCTGGCGAGCGAAGCGAGACCGAGAGGGTTATTTTGGAAAAGAAAGGATAGAGCCATGCCCGAACTGACCGACCTGTCTTATGTGCGCGCCCTGTGCGAAAAATATGATTTTGCCCTTTCCAAGGGCTTTGGCCAGAACTTCATCGTCAACCCAGGCCTGCCCCCCAAGATCGTGGATGCCAGCGGCGTGGACAAGCGCTACGGCGTGCTCGAGATCGGCCCCGGCATCGGCGTGCTGACCCGGGAGCTGGCAAAGCGGGCAGCAAAGGTGGTCTCCATCGAGGTGGACGAGCGCCTGCCGCCCCTGCTGGCCGAGACCATGGCTGGTGTGGACAATTTCAAGCTGGTGCTGCAGGATGTGCTCAAGGTGGATCTGAAAGCCCTGATCGCGCAGGAGTTCCCCGGGATGCCGGTGGCGGTCTGCGCCAACCTGCCCTACTATATCACAAGCCCTATTGTGATGAAACTGCTGGGCGACCGCCTGCCCATCGAGAGCCTGACTGTGATGGTGCAGAAGGAAGCGGCCGATCGTCTGGCCGCCGCCCCGGGTACCCGGGCCTCCAGCGCCATCAGCTGCGCGGTGAGCTATTACGCGACCTCTAAGATGATGTTCACCGCCGCCCCGGGCAGCTTTTACCCGGCCCCCAAGGTGACCAGCGCCGTGGTGCGGATGGAGATCCGCCCCACCCCCGCCGTGCAGGTGGAGGACGAGGAGGGCTACTTTGCCCTTGTGCGCGCGGCCTTTGGCCAGCGGCGCAAGACTGCGGCCAATGCCATTGCCAGCGGCCTGGGGATGCCCAAGGATGCCGTGACCGCTGCCATTGAAGCCGCCGGTTTCGATGCCCGCATCCGTCCTGAGGCCCTGACGCTGGAGGATTTTGCAAAGATCCAGAGCGCACTGGCACGGTGACTTGTTTTAATAATTCGGTTTTCCAAAAGCAGGAGCTCTTCGCAAAGCGTGGAGCGCCTGCTCTTTTAGAATATAAAGCAGAAAATACGGTGTCCTTTTGACAAGAACAATTCCGGTTGTTTTGTCCGCAGCATTGTCTGTTAAATTTCCTGCACGCTTTACCATGCAAAAGCAAATATATTTCATCGTTTTTGCGCAGCAGACTTTGCTTTTTGAAGAAAAAGCTGTGTGTGCTCCATTGACATCTTTTTATTTCAATGGTACAATATATGACGTGTTAAGGTTTTGCGGGAGGAGCACAGGTGCAGACAGAGGGGTCTGTTTCTGCGCTCTTTTGTATTCCCTGGCAATACAGGATTCAAAAAACCTCCGCAGAATAGTGGGAAAACAGCAGGACATCCCGCCCTGCACCATGCACTGAAGCACGGAATTATTATAGGGAGGAAAACACAATGAACAACAACTACGAGTCTCATGCAATCAGCCGCCGCAGCTTTCTGAAGGCTTCCGGTGTCGTTGGTGCCGCCGGCATTCTGGCCGCCTGCGGCGGTAACTCTGGCAGCAGCTCCACCGCTGCTTCCTCTGGTGCTACCAGCGCTCCCAACACCACTGGCGCTACCCCGCTGAAGGAGTTCATCTCCTGGGAGAGCACCAACCGTGAGCTGGAGAGCTGGAACATGCTGTACAGCCAGATGGCTTCCGACATGAATGTCACCACCAACCTGTGGGAAGGCCTGCTGAGCTTTGACTGCTACGGCAAGGCCGTGCCTTCCGTGGCCAAGGAGTGGAGCCACAATGAGGACTCTTCTGTTTGGACCTTCAACCTCCGCGACGATGTGGACTGGGTGGATGTGAACGGCGAAGTCAAGGCTCACCTGACCAGCAAGGACTTCCTCGTGGGTCTGGAGTGGGTGCTGAACGCAGCCAAGAACCAGGCCAACAACACCTCCATGCCCAACGAGACCCTGACCGGTGCTGCTGATTACTATCAGAAGACCAGCGATATGGGCGATGCTGCTGCCGACCTGACCTACCAGGATATGCTGGACGCAGGCGTGGGCGTTGAGGCTCCGGATGACTACACCCTGGTCTTCACCTGCAAGGACCCCTGCCCCTACTTCGATACCGTTGCTGCCTACACCAGCTTCTACCCCGCCTCTGAGGATCTGATCAACGAGCTGGGCGTTGAGGGCTTCCGTGCCTGCGACTACACCAACATGTGGTACAATGGTCCCTATGTGGTGGAGGAGTTCATCAGCCAGAACACCAAGAGCTACATCCCCAACCCCAACTACTTTGGTGCAAACGATGTGTCCCGTTTCGACCGCTTCACCGTTACCATGATCAGCGACGGCACCGTTACCTTCCAGCTGTACCAGAACCGTGAGCTGGACGAGATGGATGTGGGCGAGAGCACCCTGACCACCATCCAGGCTGATCCCAACAGCGAGTACAATGCTCAGCTGTGCGAGAAGCGCCCCAAGAAGTTCAGCTACCAGATGCACTTCAACTATCAGAAGAACAACGAGGACGGCACCCCCGACGACAACTGGAACAAGGCTATTGCCAACACTGCTTTCCGTCAGTGCTTCTACAAGGGCCTGGAGATGACCAACTGGTATGCACGTACCAACAAGATCAACCCCCTGAAGTGCGAGAACGACTACTACACCATGCCCGGTGTCTGCTACAACACCCAGGGCCAGGAGTACTCCACCCTGGTTGCCAAGGAGATGGGCTTCGACAAGGAAGCATACGATGGCAAGACCATGATCCGTCTGCGCGCCAACAACGGCGACATCGCTGACCTGAAGAAGCAGGCCATGGACGAGCTGAGCGCCATCGGCGTTACCTTCCCTGTCCACGCTGCTTACTACATCATCGCCGCCAACTCCACCGCTCTGGACAACGCAACCGTGCTGAAGCAGTGCTTCACCGACAGCTTCGGCGATGACTTCATCGTGCTGGACATCAAGACCTTTGTTTCTTCCCTCACTCAGGAAGTCCGCAATCCTCAGCTGCAGAGCTTCGTCATCAACGGCTGGGGCGCTGACTTCGGCGATCCCGTCAACTTCGTTGGTCAGGAGATCCTGCACGACGACAACGCTTACTACAGCTGGTACTACTCCAACATCGCCAAGGTCGTCGAGGCCGGCCCCGCTGACTGGCAGAAGGATCTGGTGGCCTGCTACGAGGAGTTCACCGATCTGGTCAACACCGCAAAGGCCATCGTTGATGATACCGATGCCCGCTACGCTGCCTTCGCAAAGGCTGAGGCCAGCATGCTGAACAACGTTCTGGCCTGCCCCTGCTACTTCGAGGTTGCCTGGACTCTGACCCACGCCAACGAGTACAGCAAGATCAACGCTGTGTATGGTCCCTGCAACTACAAGGCTGTGAACTGGGAGACCAGCGAAGAGGCTTACACCACCGAGCAGTACGAGGAGTTCGCCGCTGCATTCGACGCAGCTACCAAGGCTTAAGTTCCCCGTTTCCCCGCCCGAAAGGGTAGAAATAAAAGTTAAGGGTTCGATAACATGTTAAAATACACGGTTAAGCGGCTGCTCCAGTCGCTTGTCACAATCTTTCTGATCGCAACAGCAGTTTTCCTGATGATGCGCTGCCTGCCGACGGACTACTACTTCACTGAGGAACAGCTCATGAAGTTTACCGATCAGCAGAAGACCGCCGCTCTGGAAGCAGCTGGCCTGACCGACCCCATCCCCACCCAGCTGGTCAAGTTCTATAACAACCTGCTGCATCTGGACTTCGGCACTTCCCGCCGCATCCAGAACGGTGCCCCGGTGGTCAAGGTCATTGGTAAAAAGTTTGGTATCTCCATGCGTCTGGGTCTCACCGCCACCGGCATCTCTCTGGTGATCGGTGTGCTGATGGGCATCCTGCAGGCGGCATTCAAGGACAAGGTATTCGACTGGATCGGCACGGCCTACACCGTGTTCGTCAACGCGGTCCCGTCGCTGGTGTCGTATTCTCTGGTGCTGGTCTTTGGTTCCAAGTACCTGGGATTCCCCACGCTGTATTCCACCCGCAATGTGAGTGCTTCCAGCGTGCTGCCCATCACCTGCCTTTCGCTGGCATCCATTGCAGGCTATGCCCTGTGGACCCGCCGCTACATGGTGGATGAGCTGACCCGTGACTATATCAAGCTGGCCCGTGTCAAGGGCCTGAGCTCCCGCGAGATCATGTTCAAGCATGTTCTGCGCAACGCCATGGTCCCCATGGTGCAGTATATCCCCCAGTCCATCCTGGTGACGGTGGGCGGCTCCCTGCTGATGGAACGGTTCTTCTCCGTTCCCGGCATGGGCCCCCTGCTGACGGATGCCATCCAGCGCTATGACCTGAATGTCGTTCAGACCCTGGTCATCCTCTACGCTGTGCTGGGCATCGTGGGCGTGTTCCTGGGCGATGTGCTGATGATGGTGGTTGACCCCCGTATTACTCTGACCGGAAAGGAGGAGGCTCGCTGATGGCTAAGGCATCGGATTTTGAGGGCAAGAAGCCCGAAGAACTGTTCTACTTTGTGGATTATTCCCCGGAAGAAGCTGAACGCATCGGCTACTCCAACTATTCCTATTGGGGTTCTGTCATCCAGAACTTCCTCAAGCAGAAGGTCGCTGTCTTCTGCCTGATCCTGTTCCTGGCGCTGACGGTGTTCTCCTTCATTGCGCTGGGCATCGGCAAGTATCACTTCACCAGCCTGATCTCTGATTCCAGCAAGGCTTTCATCAAGCCCAACAGTGAGTACTGGTTCGGTACCGACAACCTGGGCCGTGACTACTGGTGCCAGGTGTGGTATGCCACCCAGGTTTCCATCCGTCTGGCTCTGGTGGTCGCCGTGGGCGAGAGCATCGTGGGCGTGATCTTCGGCCTGATCTGGGGCTATGTGCGCAGCCTGGACCGCTTCTTCACGGAGCTGTACAACCTGATCGACAACGTGCCCTATATCATCTATATGACCCTGATCGCCCTGATGGTGGGCCAGAGCTTCTGGATCATGGCCATCTCCATGATCGCCATCAACTGGCTTTCCATGGCACGCCGTGTCCGCAACATGGTGTTCATGTTCCGTGACCGCGAGTACAACCTCGCGTCCCGCTGCCTGGGCACCCCGCTGTGGCGCGTGCTGACCAAGAACATCCTGCCGTATCTGGTCTCCGTTATCATCCTGCGTATGGCACTGTCCATCCCGGGCACCATCAATCTGGAATCCACGCTGTCCTACCTGGGCCTGGGCCTGGGCATCGACACGCCTTCTCTGGGCCTGATCCTGAGCAAGGTGCGCGGCTTCTTCCTGGATTATCCGTACCTGCTGGTTTTCCCTGCATCCATCGTGTCCATCATTTCCATTTCTTTCTATATCATGGGCAACGCTTTGTCGGATGCGGCTGATCCGCGCAACCACGTTTGATAGATTGGAGAGAGAGACGTAAATGGATAGACAACCGATTATCTCTGCCAAAGACGTGGAGATCACTTTCAGCCTGCGCGGCCGCAAGCTGAACGCCATCCGCAAGTGCTCGCTGGACCTGTACGAAGGCGAGACCCTTGCCATTGTGGGCGAGTCCGGCTCGGGCAAGTCCGTATTCACCAAGACCTTTGTGGGTATGCTGGATGCCAACGGTAAGATCACCGGCGGCTCCATCATGTTCGAAGGCCGCGATATGACCAAGTTCACTGAGAAGGATTGGCTGGGTGTCCGCGGCAAGAAGATCGCCATGGTCATGCAGGATCCTATGACCAGCCTGAACCCGCTGAAGAAGATCGGCAAGCAGATCCAGGAGAGCATTGAGCATCACCAGGGTCTGAAGGGCGAGGAAGCCAAAAAGGCTGCCATCGAGATGCTGGGCAAGGTGGGTATCCCCGACCCCGAGCGTCGGTACGAGCAGTACCCCCACGAGTTCTCCGGCGGTATGCGTCAGCGTGTCGTCATTGCCATTGCAGCGGCCTGCCGCCCGCAGATCCTGATCTGCGACGAGCCCACCACTGCGCTGGACGTGACCATTCAGGCACAGATCCTGCAGCTGATCCGCGACCTGCAGAAGGAGCTGGGCATGTCCGTTATCTACATCACCCATGACCTGGGCGTTGTGGCAAACGTGGCAGACCGTGTGGCCGTGATGTATGCCGGCCAGATCGTGGAATACGGCACCGTGGAGGAGATCTTCTATGACGCATGGCACCCCTACACCTGGGCTCTGCTGCAGGCTCTGCCGCAGCTGGGCACCAAGGGTGAGGCCCTGCCCAGCGTGGATGGTACTCCCCCGAACCTGTTCAACGAGATCAAGGGTGACGCATTTGCGCCCCGCAACAAGCATGCGCTGGCAATCGACTTTGTGCAAGAGCCTCCGTTCTTCCAGGTGTCTGAGACCCACGCCGCAAAGACCTGGTATCTGGACCCGCGCGCTCCCAAGATCGAGCGGCCGCACTCCATCCAGAACCTGCGTGAGAAAATGGGAAAGATGGGAGGCGCCAACTTAAATGGCTGAACGCGAAAAGCTGATTGAGCTGAAAGACCTTCAGATCACCTTTGGCTCCGGTAAGAAGAAATTTGTTGCTGTCGATCATGTCAACTTTGACATCTATAAGGGCGAGACCTTCTCGCTGGTCGGCGAGTCCGGCTCCGGCAAGACCACCATTGGCCGTGCCATCTGCCGCATCAACCCGACCTCCGGCGGCGATATCTTCTTCAAGGGCCAGAAGATCAACGGCAAGATCTCCAAGGAACTGGACAAAGAGGTCATCCGCAAGATCCAGATGATCTTCCAGGACCCCATGGCTTCGCTGAACGAGCGCGCCAAGGTGGAGTATATCATTGCCGAGGGCCTGCTGAACCATCATCTCTACAAGGATCAGGATGACCTGCACGAAAAGGTGATGAACGCCCTGCATGAGGTCGGCCTGCTGCCGGAGTTTGCCTCCCGCTTCCCCCACGAGTTCTCGGGCGGCCAGCGCCAGCGCATCGGCATTGCCCGTGCTCTGGTCATGGAGCCGGAGTTCATCGTGGCCGATGAGCCCATCTCTGCACTGGATGTCTCCATCCGTGCACAGGTGCTGAACCTGCTGAACGAGATGAAGAAGAGCCGCGGCCTGACCTACCTGTTCATTGCACATGACCTGTCGGTGGTCCGGTTCATCTCGGATCGTATCGCCGTTATCAGTAAGGGCCGCATCGTGGAGCTGGCTGAGGCGGAGGAGCTGTTCCTCCATCCGCTGCATCCCTACACCAAAGCCCTGCTGAGCGCGGTTCCCATCCCTGACCCCAGCTTGGAAAAGCACAAGAAGCTGCTGGTCTATGACCCCTCCATCCACGATTACAGCGTGGATAAGCCGGTCTGGGAAGAGATCGCAAACGGCCACTTTGTGTATGGCAGCCAGCGTGAGCTGGAAGGCTACCGCAAGGAGTATGAAAGCCAGCTGTAAGCTGAACCGCCTTCCTGTATTTTAACACAATGACCCCGCCGCACTGGGAGCATTCCCGCGCGGCGGGGTTTTGTGCTGTCAGGGAGCAAAAAACAGAACCGGACGCTTCAAAAACGTCCGGTTCTGCTTTTGCGATTGGTTATTGGTCCACTGGATCAGGCCTGAGCGGCTGCGTCAAATGCGGCGGCAAATTCATCGTACTGTTCGGTGGTGTAGGCCTCCTCGCTGGTCTCCCAGTTCACAGCCTTGTAGTTGCAGGGACCATACATTGCGTTGATCTTGCTGTACTCGTTGACGTGAGTCAGGCACCAGGTGATATCGTAGACGGTGGGGAAAATCAGGTTCTCGTCCAGGAAGTAAGCCTCGGCCTTGGCAAATGCTGCGTAGCGCGCATCGGTGTCGTCAACGATGGCACGGGCCTCGTTCACCAGATCGGTGAACTTCTCATAGGCAGCCACCAGCTCGGTCTGGTAGCTGGCGGGACCATTGTTCACAATGCCTGCAATGTTGGTCATGTTGCAGCTGTAGTAAGCGTTTTCATCGTGAATGATGATCTGGGTCAGGAAGTTGATGGGATCACCGAAGTCAGCGCCCCAGCCCATGTGGGTGAAGCTCTGCAGCTTGGGAGCCACGACTTCCTTCATGGTGGAGGACACGAAGGTGTTGACATCCAGCACGATGAAGTCATCGCCGAAGCTGTCGGTGAAGCACTGCTTCAGGACGGTGGCGTGGTCCAGAGCGGAGGTGGAGCCGGCCAGAACGTAGTAGGAGCAGTGGACAGGGAAGGTGACACCAATGGCGCTCAGCTCTTCCATGGCCTGCTTCTTCAGCTCAGTGATGTCGCCGTTGTTGGCGCGCAGACGCTTCATGGTCTTGCCATCGTAAGCCTCGCCGTCCAGACCCATCTCCTTGGCCACCAGGTTGGTGTAGTCGGTGCCATCAGAGGTGTAGCACAGGCCCTTCATGGTGAAGAAGTCGTTCTCACACTTCAGGGGATTGATGGGGTTATAACGGGCGAAGAACTTGTTCAGCACCATGCCCTTGGAGAAGCACTGACGGAACGCCTTGTTGGCAATGGCCTTGTTCCAGTTCTCATCGGGGGTGCCATCGGTGTTCATTTTGTCGTAGTTGAAGATGAAGCAGTAGCTGAACTTCTTGGCACGCTTCTCACACAGCTGCTGATTGTACTCGTTGGAGGGATCGGACTGAATGGTGGTGATGCTGCTCTCGCCCAGATCCACCTCGTCCAGCTCGCGGTTCTGATACAGCTGCAGGCTGATGGCACCGTCGCTGATCATGGTGACAGTGAAACGCTCAAAGCGGCTGACGTTGGCAGCATCGTAGTAGTTGGGGTTGGGGATGTAGCTCTTGGTGTTGCCCTGGATGTACTCCTCCACCATATAGGGTCCGTTGTACCACATGGTGGTGTTGTCGCAGCCCCGGAAGCCATCGATACCCAGCTCCTCGATCAGAGCGGGAGCCACGGGGTAGAAGCTGGTGTAGGCAGCAACGGTATCAAAGTAGGGGCAGGCGTTGGGGCAGGTGAACACCAGAGTGTAATCATCCGGAGCTTCGATGCCCACACCGGCAGCGAGCATGTCCTCATAGGTCATGTCAGCGGCAGCGTCACCGGCTTCCTTGGTCAGCTCGTAGTACTCGTAAGCACCCACAATGGTGTCGTTGGGCATGGAGGTGTTGTTGGCCTCGTTCTTGATGGCGTTCATCACCCATTCAAAGCCAACCAGGAAGTCCTTGCTGGTCAGGTGAGCCTTCACCTCACCGTTGCAATCCACCCAGTCCACGTCGTCCCGCAGGTGGAAGGTCCAGACGGTGGCATCCTCATTGTGCTCCCAGCTGGAAGCGATGGCGGGAACCACCTTGCCGTAGCAGTCAAAGCTCAGCAGGCCGTCCCACAGGTTGGTGACCACGTTGGCATCCTCAGCCCTCTGGCTGTACAGCATGTTCCAGCTTTCCAGCTCACGGTTGCCGCTCTCAAAGGAGATGAACTCCTTCAGGGGGGTAGCGCCGGTGGAGTTGGGGGCAGCAGCACCGCTGGCGGCAGCGCCATTGCCGGTGTTGTTGGACTTTTCGCCGCAGGCTGCCAGCAGGCTGGCGGCACCCACAGCACCTGCACCCTTCAGGAAGGTGCGGCGATCAAAATTGAAGCTCATTGGATGATCCTCCCAGATCTTGCGAGGACAGAGCCGCGCGTTTTTCCTTTTCCTAAATGCAGTGAGGCTGTCTGCCTTTCCAAAAAGTGCACAGGAAAGACAAAAGTCGCACCACTGTATATTTTAGCACTTTACTGGAAAGAAGTCAATCCGCCACAGCATAGAATTAGAAACAAAACGGTGACAAACACTTTCGTGGGAAAAGAATATGGAAAAAATTACTATAAAATGGAAAGAACTGTATATCTATGAAGGACAGGCAAAAGAGAGAAACTGTTCACGCTGTGCGCACAAAACAGCTATCTTTTTTCACAAAAACATGATACAATAAAATGTATCTGTATCAATAAGGAGCGCACCATGAAGAAACTGACCTCGATGTACAAACGCTACATGTTCCACCCTGTTTTATATAAGACCGTGACCCGCACCTCCATCGTGGCCGTGCTGATGCTGCTGTGGCGGCGCTATGTCAGCGATGGCACGTTTACCATCTGGGAGGCCCCGGGCTTTCTGTGCGGCGTGGTGCTGCTCATCTGGGCCTGGGTGGACTACCTGCGGCTGGATGGCGTGACCATCCACCATCTGCTGGAGGAATTCAAGGGGATGGGCAAGCGGCAGAAAAAGATCCATTCCACCCGCTCCATCATCGACTATGCGGATGAGAAGATCGTCTCCTTTGAGGAGCTGGAACCCGAGGAGCGCACCTATTGCAGCCTGCTCTCCAATCTGGTGCTGGGCCTGCCGCTGGTCGCTGCTGCGCTGATCGCCAGCGTGCTGTAAGGGGGCCGCGGCATGGAACAAGAGCACAAGCAGCTGGTCATCGGCATTCTGGCCCATGTGGACAGCGGCAAGACCACCCTTTCCGAGGCCCTGCTCTACGGCACCGGCACCATCCGCAAGCTGGGCCGGGTGGACCATAAGGATGCCTTTCTGGACACCGACGCGCTGGAAAAAGCGCGCGGCATTACCATTTTCTCCAAGCAGGCCCTCTTCACGGCGGGCAATACCGATTTTACCCTGCTGGACACCCCGGGCCATGTGGATTTTTCCACGGAGACCGAGCGGACACTGCAGGTGCTGGATTATGCGGTGCTGGTCATCAGCGGCACCGACGGCGTGCAGAGCCATACCGAGACGCTCTGGCGGCTGCTGCGGCGGTACCGCATCCCCACCTTTGTGTTCGTGAACAAGATGGACCTGCCCGGCCCGGGCAGGGAAGCGCTTCTGACCCAGCTGAACCGTCGGCTGGGGGATGGCTTTGTGGATTTCGGGGCAGAGCAGGCCGACCGGGACGAGGCGCTGGCTGTCTGCGATGAGCGGCTGATGGAGACGATGCTGGACAGGGGAAGCCTGACCGATACCGACCTCATCCCCGCCATTGCCCGGCGGCATGTGTTTCCCTGCTGGTTTGGCTCAGCCCTGAAGCTGCAGGGTGTGGACGCGCTGGTGGAGGGCCTGGACCGCTATACCCGCCCGGCCCCCGCGCTGGAAGCCTTCGGGGCCAAGGTGTTCAAGGTGAGCCAGGACGAGCAGGGAAACCGCCTGACCTGGCTGCGGGTGACTGGCGGTGTGCTCAAAGTGAAAGCACAGCTCACCGGAGAGGCCGACGGGGAGCCATGGGCCGAAAAGGCCAACCAGCTGCGGCTCTATTCCGGCGCAAAGTTTACGCTGGCAGAGTGCATCGGCCCCGGCCAGGTGTGCGCCGTTACCGGCCTGACCAAAGCCCGCCCGGGCGAGGGTCTGGGGGCGGAACGGGACAGCGACCTGCCGGTGCTGGAGCCAGTTCTGAGCTATCAGGTGCTGCTGCCCGAGGGCGCAGACGTGCACGCCGCACTGGGAAAGCTCCATCGGCTGGAAGAGGAGGAGCCCCAGCTCCATGTGGTCTGGAACGAGACCCTGGGCGAGATCCATGTCCAGCTGATGGGCGAGATCCAGCTGGAGGTGCTGAAAAGCCTGCTGGCCGAGCGGTACGGGCTGGAGGTCAGCTTTGGCCCCGGCGGCATCCTGTATAAGGAGACCATCACCGAAGCCATGGAGGGCGTGGGCCACTACGAGCCCCTGCGCCACTATGCGGAAGTCCACCTCAAGCTGGAGCCGCTGCCCCGGGGCAGTGGAATGCAGTTTGCCGCCGACTGCCGGGAAGAGGTGCTGGACAAGAACTGGCAGCGGCTGGTGCTGACGCATCTTGAGGAAAAGCAGCATCTGGGCGTGCTCATCGGGGCACCCCTGACCGATGTGAAGATCACCCTCATTGCGGGCCGCGCCCACCTCAAGCACACCGAGGGCGGCGACTTCCGGCAGGCGACCTACCGCGCCGTCCGGCAGGGCCTGATGATGGCAGACCAGATCCACAAGACCCAGCTGCTGGAGCCGTGGTATGCCTTCCGGCTGGAGCTGCCCTCTGACAACGTGGGCCGCGCCATGAACGATATCCAGAACATGGGCGGCAGCTTTGACCCACCCGAGACCGGAGCCGACGGGGATACCACCCTGCTCACCGGCACGGCACCGGCCTCCACCATGCGCAGCTACCCCATGGAGGTGGTGGGCTACACCCGGGGCAGGGGACACCTGACCCTGACGCTGGACGGCTACCGTCCCTGCCACAATGCAGCAGAGGTCATCGAGGCCGCGGGCTATGAGCCGGAACACGACCTCGACAACCCGGCGGATTCGGTGTTCTGTGCCCACGGGGCCGGATTTGTGGTGCCCTGGGAGCAGGTGCGCAGCCACATGCATGTGGACAGCGGCTGGGGCAAGACTGCAAAGACCGAGGAAACGGTGCAGGCCCGTCCCCGCCGGATGGCCGCCTACCGCGCCACCCTGGAAGAGGATGCTGAGCTGCTGAAGATCTTTGAACAGACCTATGGGCCCATCAAGCGGGACCCGCTGGCGGCGTTCCGCCCCACCCAGAAGCAGGAACGCCCTGATTTCAACGCCGAGCAGTGGGAGATCCAGCCTGAATACCTGCTGGTGGACGGCTACAACATCATCTTTGCATGGGACGAGCTGAACGCACTCTCCAAAGAGAGCCTGGAAGCGGCCCGCCACAGGCTGATGGACATCCTCTGCAACTATCAGGGCTTTAAGAAGTGCGTGCTCATCCTTGTGTTTGATGCCTACCGTGTGCCGGGCAGCCCCGGCAGCATAGAGCAGTACCACAATATCCATGTGGTCTACACCCGGGAAGCCGAGACCGCCGATATGTTCATCGAGCGTGTCACCCATGAGATCGGCAAGGGTCGCCGCGTCCGCGTGGCCACCTCCGATGGCATGGAACAGGTCATCATCCTGGGCCATGGTGCCCTCCGTGTCTCTGCCCGCATGTTCCATGAAGAGGTGCAGGAGGCGGAGAAGGAGATCCGGAGGTATTTGCAGGGAACGGATTAAACCCCACCGTCATCCCTGCGGGATGCCACCGCCCCTAATAGGGGCGGCCTTGGC
>ERZ839489.1564-NODE-1564-length-13481-cov-27.015641_pt1 | contig 13481 bp, 14 predicted proteins | sample MGYA00519938_ERZ839489 | MGnify/ENA primary metagenome ERZ839489 (study PRJEB31850, sample SAMEA3708846) | human gut metagenome | biome: human gut; feature: human-associated habitat; material: faeces | place: China | collected 2014 ... | reverse complement strand
CTGAACTCCTTTCTTCAATTCCTATCCACTCCTTACGCTCACAAAATATCACATCCGTGTAGGGCTTCGGGGGCGAAGTGAAATGCTCGGTGACAGAGGCCGCCACATCCTCAAAGGTCTGGCCCTCGGTGAAGTTAGGCAGCACGCCGCCGCTTTCGGTATCCTCCGGCTTTTCCTTCAGGGAGGAACGGAAGATGCGCTCTATCTCACGCCAGCCCTCGGCCAGAATACGCTTGCCCTTCGCCGTGAAGGTATGGCCACCGCAATCGAAGGTGGCCGTGACGGTCTCATAATCATAAGGACTTGCCGATGCACACAGCAGCTTGCAGCATACCAACAGGAGCAAATTGCGCTCGCCCACAGGCAGGGCCCTCATATCCGCCTTTTCAATCTCCATTGTGGGGATGATGGCGTGATGGTCGGATACATCCTTGTCCGATACCATGAGCTCCACCAGGGGGAAGAAGCTGCTGCCCCCATCGAAGGGCGGCGCCTTCGCCGCCAGGTGGATCACACAGGAGGCCGTTTCCGCCATGTCAGCGGTGAGATACCGGCTATCCGTTCTCGGATAGGTCAGCAGCTTCTTTTCGTAGAGGCTCTGGGAGTAGTCGAGGGTCTGCTTCGCCGTGTACCCGAAAATGCGGTTTGCCTCCCGCTGCAAGGTGGTCAGGTCATAGAGCTTCGGGGGCTGTTCCTTTTTCTGCTCCCGTGTGACGGAAGTACACACGGCCTGTCCGTTCTGGCAAGCGACCTGTACCTGCTTTGCCTGCGCCGGATCGGTGAACTTCTCCGAAACCGCTTCGGCTCCATCCACCTGTAGGCGCACATGATGGTATTTCTCTTTCTTAAAGAGCATGATCTTCCCGTCACGCTCCGCCAGCATTGCCAGAGTAGGCGTCTGGACACGCCCCACATTCAGGGTGCGGTGGTAGAGGACAGAGAAAAGACGGGTGGCATTGATCCCCACCAGCCAATCCGCCTTTTGCCTGCAAAGGGCAGACTGATAGAGACTGTCATACTCCGCGCCGGGGCGCAGGTCACTCATGCCCTCACGGATCGCCATATCCTCCATAGAGGAAATCCAGAGGCGTTCCACAGGCTTGTTGCATCCGGCCATTTCATACACCAGCCGGAAGATCAGTTCCCCTTCGCGCCCCGCGTCACAGGCATTGACAACCGTATCCACATCCGGGCGGTTCATCAAAGCACGGAGATTTTCAAAAGCATCCTCCTTACCAGGCGCCAGCACATAGCGGAAAGGCTCCGGCAGGATGGGGAGGTCGTCATAGCGCCACTTCTTGAAACGCTCGTCATAACCCGCCGCATCCATGGGGGATACCAGATGCCCCACACACCAGGAAACGATCAGGCCGTTTCCCTGAAAACAGCCATCGGCCCCGGATTTAGCACCCAGGGCCGACGCGATAGATTTTGCTACACTCGGTTTTTCTGCGATAATTAGTTTCATTCGTACTCCTTTCATCTTGACAAATGCACATATTCTTGCTACAATGCGTTTGTAATAATTATTTAATGATTATCAAATAGATATTAAATAAAATTCGGAGGTGCTTTTTATGAAAAAGAAAATGAGCGACAAGCATAAGCTGATGGCGTATGTTCTTAGCACAGATGCGGATTTAAATCGTGACAAAAATATTACCCAAGGCGATATAGCCGATCTTTTTGGTGTTTCTCAACCCACAGTTGCGCAAGCAGTAAAAGAAGCCAAGCTGCGCCTGCGAATCAATGAACTGGAACAAGAACTTTCTCAGGTAAAGGGGGAGGTTATGCGATTGGAAGGGATTGATGCCTTACAGCTTCCTGAAAATATTGATTCTCAATACAAACGAAAGCCTTAACTCAGTTTTGACCGTCGCCCGTGCGACGGTCATTTTTCTGTTTGATTATCATTGAGACTCGTCCTCGGTGAGATATTCTTCTTCATCCTCTAGGTCGAAATCATCTAAATCAGAAGGGACTTTTTTGCTTTGCTTCGGTTTCAGCACAAAGAAATAGAAGGCCGCACCGCCGCCTGCCGCCAGGATCAGCAATACCACCACGATAATACTGGCTCCGCCTTTCTTTTCCGCAGCGGGTTTCTCCGGCTCAGAGGGCTCAACAGGTTCTGCTTCTTTTCCCACACACTCGCTCATGTTGGTCATACACAGCTTACAGGAAGTATTTACTGCCCCTGCCTGGCATTTGTCGGTACAGGAGCAGACAATGGGTGTTTTCGCCGCTTCGCCGTCCTCCGTAAGCGCCATAAGGTCGGCTTCATCCACCTGGTTCAAGAAATGTACCGTTTCCTCGCCCTCGTCGTCACGGTCTATGATAAGATAGAACACGTTGCCGTTTTTGCTTTCCACCGTGATGAACTGCTTGCCGCTTGCGGTAGCGCTGCCGATATCGTCAATGAGCGACAGGTTCCCGTCCGGGGAGAGGGCGGCGCTGCTACCATCGGTCAGACCGCCGAACATCCCCAACAGGGCTTCCAGTTCTTCGGGGTCAAGGGAGAAGGAAATGCCGCCTCCTTCGGTATCTGTTTTCGTATCACTCACGGTCATGTAGTCCGAATAGACATAACCGATGCGCTCCGGCAGGATGATCTTCAGCCAGTCGCCATCCTCACCGATCACTTCCACGGTGGTCCCGTTGGGAAGCTGGGTAAAGGCGGTGTGGTCAAGCCCCGCCCCGGTACGGACATTCAGCCTGCCGCCATTGGTGGTGACTGTTCCGGTCTGGCCAGGTTCCGTATCCTCCGAATCGTTCGTGTCGATCTGGATACCGTCCTCGGTAACGGAGATTGTCACCTTTGCACCTGCCAGCCAGGAAAGCAGCTCAGCGATCTCGCCCTCGGTCGGCTCGGTGGTATCCTAGTCCGCCGCTTCGATGGTCTCCGCAGGGGGCTCATAGTATTCCTCCCCGCCGCTTGCAAAGGCGGTCACAGAAAAAGCGGTGGTACACAGCACCACCGCCAGCAAAGAGGTCAAAAATCGGGACACACCTTTATTCTTCATACGCGTATCCCTCCGTTTCCTCCATTTCCGTGCCGCTGTCTGCCGCCATCATATCCTCCGGCAGCGTGATAAGGCCGCTGGCATAGGCCTTCAGGAAGGCGGTCAGCTCCTGATTGTCCATCTTCACGGCCTTTACCATGCGCACGATCTCCAGGTTTTCTTCCTCCGCAAGCTGGGCCTCCAGGGTGCGGAGGCGCCTCTGCTGCTCGGCGATCTTCTCCTTCGTTTTTTCAATATCCTTGCGGATCTTCTCAACAGTTGCCATAGTTTGATTTACCTCCAATTCTTATTTTTTAGTTGTAGGGCGGTCTGCCAAATGCGTAAAAGTGGGATTGCCAGTAGCTCGTATTGATATCCGCATACTGGATCGGATCGCCGCAATGCAGCATTTTCCCGCCGCCCACATAGATACCCACATGGGATACGCCGGGTGTATCGTAAGTGCCCACAAAAAAGATCAGGTCGCCGGGCCTCGCGTTTGCGGAGGATACCGGGGTGGAAATGTTATAAAGCCCCTGGGCTCCCAGCCTGCCCGTGTTGCAGACACCGCTTTCCGTCAGCACCCAGGATACGAACCCCGAACAGTCAAAAGAGGTGTTGGGGTTGCTGCCTCCCCACACATAGGGATACCCGATATATTTCTCCGCCTCGGTAATGAGCGCCGCAAAGGTTTCAGCTTCCAAAGCGGAGGCTGGGATATCGTAGGTGGCCGGAGGATTGGTGTACTTCCCCACATAGGAGGAAGAAGGGAACAAATCTTCCCGGTTTCCTAGGGTCGACATATAGGTGGCGTACAGTGACAGGGTTTCTTCGCCCATGATATACACCGGCACATGGGAAAGGTCAAAGTTCTCCAGCTTCACATTGCAGATGTAATAGGTGTAGGGCATCTGGACCTCATACTCATATTCCTCCGTGGACGTTTCGCCGGTCTCCGGGTCCGTCACCGTCCGGGTGCCGGTCCGTGTTTCCGTCCGATATCTGGTCTCGGTCTCCACCGTTTCGGTCAAAATGTACTGCTTTTCAAAGAGCATTTCCAACTCCGCCTGTACCTCGTCAATGGTGAACACTCCTTCATGGAAGGCTGTGAGAATGGAGATCAGCACATAGGGGTCATGCTTGATATCATCCAGATCACAGCGGTATTCATCATATCCAGGGTGCAGAGACTCATAATTGTCCAGCTCATAATGAAGCTCCGCCTCCATAGCAAGGTAGGCGTTTTCCGCTGCCAGCATATCCGTATCCTCGGAGAGATAGGAGGAAGTGAACACGCCGCCCACGCCAGAACCCGCCATCATGGAACAGGAGGATATCCCACCGAACAGCAGGGCGACGCAGGCGCCGATCCCCACCACCAGCAGGATCACCTTACTGTGTTTCTTGACAAAGAGAAATGTTTCCTTTGCCGCCTCCTTCGCTTTCTTTGCGGCGCTCTGGGCGGTGGCGGCGGTATTCTTCGCCGTTTTCTCCGCGCTGCGTATCTCTTTGGCATAATTTCTCTGGATACGCTTCTTTTGGAGATACCGGGATACGGGGTTGGAGGCCGCCAGCGCCGGATCATCATGGAGCGCCTTTTGGTAAAGGAACTCCGCATTGGCCCGGACCGCCGCCTGTTCCGCTTTTGCCGCATCCCGCCAGGGCTTCATGCGGTGGTGACGGATGGCGGCCCTGGTCTTACCCCCGGCATAGGCCGCGCCGCGCTCCGCCAGTTCCTCACCCTTATGGCCCGCCTCCACACCCACATTTTCCTGCTCCACCTTGTGGACCTCGTTGTGTGCAGCAAGGCCGATCTCCTGAACAGGACGGGAAAGAGGGTTCTGCCGCAGCTTGCCGTTTGGCCGCTTCTCCACTTCCTCAAAGGCAAGACGGGTTTTGCCACGGCCGGCCGCTTCATCAAAGACACGCTCGGTTTTCAGGACCTTCCTTGTGGGGATGGCCTCTTTCGCCGCGTCCAGCTTATTCGCCGCCTTATCGGAGTGCCGGATATATTTCTGAAATGCCGGATCAGCCCGTTCTTCATCGGTGAATTGCAGACGGTAGGGAGGGCGCTGCCTTACCTCCGATCCTTCCCGGATGGTTTCCTCCTCCGCCTTTGCCTGCTTCTTTGCGGATCGCCGGGCTTCTGTCTGGGCGATATGCCCCGCCGCAGCCTCAGCCGTGGCAACGGGTTCCTTGCCGCCGGAGAGGTCGGTTTCCGGGTCCCTGCCGCTGATACTTTCCGTTTCGCCCGTGGCAAGGTTCTCTGCCACAGCACCGTCGCGGGTCATTTTCTGCACCACCTTATCGGGTGCTTTCAGCTCCTTCATGTTTCATCACCTGCCTTTCCATAGGGACAGATATTTGCACAAGTGCCGTTCTCAATCATGGCGATATACCGAAAGATGGGATACGCCTGGGGAGGACAGACCGCATTGCCCAGGGTTTTCAGCCGCAGGGTCCGTCCGTCCATGCGCTCGGTCATGCGGGGGACTCCATCGGGTTCCCGTTCCCAGAGAATACGTCCGTCCATCCCTGGGGGAAGCCCATGAGCCATTCCACCCAATCCGGGTTCAGCGCCGCCGTGTCCGATACCGGCTGTTCCAGGGCGATCATCTGCGCCGACAGGTTCCCGTCCTTCTTCTTCGGATCGAAGGCCGAAGGCTTCAAAGTCGAGCGGAACCCGTCTGACGCTACAGGGGTCAGATAGAATACCGCAGCCGATAGCGGGAGGCTCCAGATCGTACCGTTTTTGTTCTTCTTTCGAAAAATCCCATTGTCGGACAGGAACACATCCAGGTTTCGCGCGTCCCTGCCGGTGTTGTTGTCGGAGGCAAGGGGTGTGGGAAACATCAGCCGCGACGATAAAAGTTCGCTGGCGCTCATGCCATGCGCCGACGCCGCAAGCCGGAAATACGAATGGGAGAACAGCGTATCCCGCTTTTGCCAGGTCAAAGATCGTTTTGTCGAGCCCCATATTGATGAAGCCAGCAACATTTTCCCCAAGCACCCAACGGGGCCGCAGCTCGGTAATAACTCTGCACATTTCCGGCCATAAGTAGCGTTCATCCTCAAATCCTTTTCGTTTTCCTGCGGTGGAGAATGGCTGGCATGGAAATCCGCCTGATATGACGGTGACTGTTTCAAGTCCTGTTTTCTCAAAAAACGCCTCCTTCGTAAAAGTAGTGATATCCCGGAACCTAGGAACATCCGGCCATCGTGCCTCCAGGACGGAGTGCGGAAAATCCGCCCACTCGCACTGGCAGACGGTTTTGAACCCGGCCGCCTCTGCCGCCAGGTCCAGACCGCCAATGCCGGAAAACAGGCTCACATGGGTCAATGTAGTGTTGATTTTGTTGGTCACCTCCTGATTTTAGGCATAAGAAAAGCGCCGCTTTATAGCGACGCTTTCCGGGTTGATATTAAACAATTAGCTCTTTGTCCAGATACTTAGTGTTAATAATACGATTCCATTGTTCTTCAAAATACGGATTGAATTTCATCTGAACAGACACGGCTTCTTCAAATGACATCCCCAGAGTCAACATCATCATGCGTAATCCGTGGAGCTGCGTTTCAAACCATTCGTATGTAGCATTTTCTGCCAACTCCCGAATTGTAGACCTTGAAACAAGGTAGTTATTCGGTGTTCCGCTTGAAAATGCACGAACCACATACAAGTAATTATTTTCGGAGGCATACTTTCGTGAAAACGTATCTCCACCAATTTTGTTCCATGGTGGAATGTCTCCCACTGTTCGCCTATATGATTCAATCAACTGCCCTTCAGCCTGTCTAATATGTTCAAGCCCTTCCTCGCCAGCATAGTTTGGAATAGGCATCCCTTTGGGGGCTTCTAAGAACTTTCTATAAAGCGCTTCATTCCTATGGACGATTGGCTGAGACATGGGCGACTGAACCAATATAGAGTATCCAAGCCTTTCATGCCCTGAAAAGTAATCTTGAATTTGACGAACTTTACAAGCATTTTCTGCAATAGGCAGCATCCCATTATGTTGCTTAAACCGAATACACAAATCAGATGCCAAACCAATGTATAAAACATCTTTAGTGTAGTAGTCCCAAAATGAGTAGATGCCAGCAGATGCCCACCCAAGGGAATCCATAGGAGAACAGATTTCATCAATATTTTTTGCCATCAGTTCTGCTTCATCGGCCTTATAGGAATCCATTATAATTGTTCCAAACATTAAAATCACCTCCTACACAACCATAGTATATCACCTCAGCTTCCTAAAATATAGTGGCGATTTGTTAATCACCCTTATTGTGACGGAAAGGTTCAAAGGCGCTGTCCAGCTCCGCAAGCACCGCCTCCATATCCGCCGTGACCGCCTTGCTCTTTGCGATCAGGCCCTCCATCACTTCAAAGAAGGATACTCTTTCTTCGTCCTCCACGTCCTCGTCGGGATCGTCCCCGCCGTAGTCCAGAAGCTCCAGCTCCTTGATCCCGTCCAGGTCGCCGGGGTCGCCATAGACCACATAGCGGCCGGGGATATCCCAGGTCTCAAACAGTTCCTCCGCCTGGCTGCCGAAGATGGCGGCCGTCTCCTTCAGATGGAAGAAGTCCTCCATCGTCTCCGCACGCTTTGTCAGGAAGGCCATCTGACGGATCATGCCGTACAGAAGGATGCGCTCATTCACGGTGGCCTCGTAGGTTTCCTCGGTAATCATGTAGATATTTTCCTTATTCATTTTCAGGTTCTCCTTTCATAGCCTCGCCAGGTTTTGTGGTCATAATGCTGTAAAGCTCGTTATCCTGCGGGAAGTGGTCCATGAAGGGCAGGATCACGTTGCCGAAAAAGATGAGCCCCTGTCCGGGGCCGGAATTGCTGATGTGTGCCGCCTGCTGGTTGGAGATGTTCAGGCGCTCGCAAAGTATTTTCCTGTCGCCGCTGGCCTGGTTCAGCAGATAGATAAAATCGCTGTTTTCAAAGATATTCTCGATCTCCGCGGAGGCCAGAAGGTCCTTAATGTTCTGGGTGATACCCGTGGGGATACCGCCCCATTTACGAAAGCGTTTCCAAATCTCCACGCTCCAGGAACCTACCTCGCCACGCAGCAGAAGGTGGAACTCGTCCACATAGTATCTTGTGGCCTTGCCTTCGCTCCGGTTGACGGTGACACGGTTCCATACCTGATCCTGGATGACCAGCATCCCCAGGTTTTTAAGCTGCTTGCCAAGTTCCTTGATATCAAAGCACACAAGGCGGTTATTGATATCCACATTCGTCCTATGGTTAAAGACATTCAGGCTGCCATGCACATACAGCTCCAGGGCGGCGGCGATCCGCTGTGCCTCCGGTTCCGGCTGCTGCTTGATCTCGTCGTAGAGGTCGCCCAGGATAGGGACATTCTCCGGTTTCGGATCGGCAAGGTACGGACGGTACACGGTCCGTACAGCACGGTCGATCAGCGTCTTTTCCACCGGCTCCAGGCCGTTGCGGCCGCCTGCCGCCAGTTCGCAGAAAGACAGGATAAAGTCAGATTTCAGGGCCAGGGGGTTATCGTCCTCGGAGTAGTTCAGGCTCATATCCATAGGGTTCACATACTGGCTGCTGGTAGGCGATATCTTAATGACCTGCCCGCCCAGGCGGTGGACCAGGGGGAAGTATTCCGCCTCCGGGTCGCAGATGATGATATCGTCCGTTGTCACCAGGAACACGTTGAGGATTTCTCTTTTTGCGGAGAAACTTTTGCCGCTGCCAGGCGTACCCAGGATCAGACCGTTAGGGGTCTTGAGCTGCTTGCGGTCGGCCAGGATCATATTGCCGGAAGTAGCGTTCAGGCCATAGTACAGCGCCTCGCCGCCCTGGAAAAGCTCCTGGGAGATGAAGGGCACAAAGATGGATACGGAAGAAGTGGTAAGCCCCCGCTGTATCTTGATCTGGTTGACGCCAAGCGGGAGCGCCGACACAAGGCCCTGCTCCTGCTGGAAGTCCAGGCGGGTGAGTTGGCAGTTATATTTCTGCGCCACACTGGAAGCCCGGAATACGTCGTTATCCAGCTTTTGCTTCGTATCCGCGATATTCACCACCAGGAAGGTCAGAAGGAACATTCTTTCATTCCTGCTCTGCAAATCACGGAGGATATTCTTTGCCTCGCCCGCGTAGGTCGCCAGGTCCGAAGGGATGATATCCATATCGAACCCTTCACGGGCGGCACGCTTCTGGGCGTCAATCTTCATACTGTCCAAATCCGTGATCTTTCGCTTGACCGTCTTGATCGCCTCATTCTGATCCATGCTGCGGATATGTAGGCTCACAAGGATGGTGCTGTCCGTATCCAGCAGGTCCGCCAAAAGGCGGTCATTCATTTCCGGGGCGGTTATCTGTAAGAAGGATACCGCACCGAACTTGCCTCCCATCTGGAAACGCCTTGCCTCCCCGAAGCGGAAGGAGGAAGGGCAGATAAAGTCTTTCACATGAAGGCCGGAAGGGGCAAGCCAGTCCCATTCAAAGCTGAAACGCTCCCCGTCCGGGTGGAGGACGCCATGCAGCACCTCCAGCCATTCCTTACCGTTCAAATCTTTTGCCAGAGCGCCCATTGCCTTAAAGTGGTTCAGGGCATCCAGCACGATACGGGAAAACCTTGCCCTTGCTGTCTTGATATCCTTTGCCTCAATGGAGAGGACCAGGAACTTTGTTTTTACCATGCCGTTGTTGCCATGCTCCAACTGGCTGCGGAGCATATCCGTATAAAGGGAGCGTACCCCGTCGAACTTATCCCCCTGGGCTGCGATCTCAATACGCTTGCGGAAATCCTCCTTGTTCACCTTCCGGCACACAAGGGACAGTTCCATGCCGATCGAAGCGTCATGGGCGTTATACATATCGCAGAGAGCTTCAAAGATGGCGGTCTGGCCGTCCGGCTGGGCGAGCTGGTAATTTACATCCTCAAACTCGATGCACCGGCTCCAGGTCGTATCGTCCAGCTTGCAGAGCCCGTCCGGGTACATCTGCCGGAAGGGTAAGGTGTCCTGGGCCGAATGGGGTTTCCCGTCGCCCTTGGCTGCCTCCATGATCTTTCTGATCTCACGCTTTTCAGCGGGCTTCAGCTTTCGCTTTGCCTTTACCGGGGCCGCCTCTTTCCGCGGTTCTGCTCTTTTGAACAATCTTTCTCACCTCCTTCTCCACCTGATTCTGCCGCGCGATGGCGGCATAGAAATTGTTTGTCTGATATGGCCGTTCTTTCGGCCGGATGAACATGGCCTGGATCATTTGCCCGGCGATCACCTCCAAAGGCTGGCCGTGCCGTTCATACATGGCCAGCAGGAAAAAGGGCAGCATCACCACGATCATGCAGAGTGTCGCGGCGCTGGAACTGACTGCGGTTTTGAGCAAAAAGAAAAGCGGTACTCCAATGAGTGCCGCCGCGCCGAAACATATCAACTGCCGTTTGGTGAGACCAAACATGACTTTGGATTTCACTTTCGTCAAATCCTTTGGAATTGTTACATACGCCAATCTATCAAGCCTCCTTTAATGGGCGCCGAAAAGGGATTTAGAGAGACTTCCCGTTTTGAACAATGCGAAACACAGCAGGACCGTATAGCCCATGCAGCTCCAGATGGCCCCGGAGATATCGCCGCTTGTGGCAATGCTCTGGACAAGGACCGAATAGATACCCACGCACACCATGATTAGAAACGCCTGGAAAGCCAAGGCAAACAGGGACTTCAAATAGTTCTGCCCGGTATGGCTCCAGTCGCGGTTGGTCATGGTGGCAAGGGGGATCGGCCCTATGGAGGTGGTCAGGTACACTTCGATCATGCGGCCGTAAATGACCAGCATGATACAGATGGAAAGGACGTTCATGGTCAGCCCCACGAAAAGGGACTGGAACCACAGACCGAACAGTTCACCTGTTGAAAGCGCCTCCACCTGGGTCTCCAGGTCAGTTATCACACTGTTCACGTCGATGGAGGTATCCCCGATGATCACGCCCGCGCTGCTGTTGACAACGCTCTGCCCCACATCGAAGATGCCCATGACGATATTCCAGGTGTTGGTCACGATCAGCACGGCGCAGAAGGTCTTGAATATCCATTTGAAGAACATCCAGGTATCCACGTCGTGCATATTGTTTTTCTCTGTTACAAGCTGGATCAGCTCATAGCACATTACAAATGTCAGGATAACCCCGGCGATCGGGACGATCACCGTTTCAGAGAGATTGCGGATCATGGAAAAGACGCCGCTGTTCCATGCCAGGGGCGTCTGTCCCACTTCACCGGCGATCTCGCCTACTTTGGTATTCACCGTATCGAACATGCCCGACAGGTTTCCCGTGATACCATCGATGAGCAGCCCGCGCAGCCACTCGTCAAGTTTGTCGAGTATGCCGCCCATAAGCGATCACGCCCCGTGGATTAACCGAACAGGCCGGAGAGCAGAGGGACAAGGGTGATGCCGATGAGGGCGACACCGCCGCCCGCCATAAGCTGTTTCATCCCCAATTAGGTGTAAAACTCTGCTCGATGGCGGGCGGCGGCGTACAAAAAATCTATATGGTGTTTTTAAGAGAACCGTCCCGGCGGGACAGGTCAGGCAGTGACCTGTTCCACCTCCGGGATGGGTTTGAGATTAAAATGAATTTCGATAGAAATGTGTCTTGTTTTATCTTCGTCAATGCGCTCATGCACGACGATTTCTTTGATTAAGCGGTTGAGGGTGGCTGCGTCCAGCTCTGTGATGTTGGCGTATTCCTGAATGGCTTCCACCCATTGTTTTGCGTCATTGGCAAGCTGGACTTCATCGGACAGCCGCTTTCTGCCCTCGGACACTTTTGCTTTAAGCTCCGTCTGCTCGGTCTGTGTCTTTTCCAGCATGGTGTTGAAATTCTGCTCACTGATACGCCCTGCAATCATATCCTCATAAAGCCGCATTACCATTTTGTCCAGAACCTCAATCCGTTCCTCGTCCCTTGTAAGGGAGCGTTCCATTGCTTCCCGCTGTTCCCGCTGCTCGGCTTCACAGGTATTGGTCAGGCGGTCGGCAACCGCTTCCCCGTCCATCAGGGCAGCTCTGGCACATTCCCGGATTTTCCGCAGCACATGGCTGTAAAGGGTGTCATAGTCAATCCGGTGCTGGGTGCAGTGGTTCTTTCCAAAGGCATTGTAGGTCTTGCAGGAATAAATCTGCTGGGGATGTTTTGCGTTTGTGTAGCGTATCGTCAGCGACTTCCCACACTCGCCGCATTTTATCAGTCCGGCAAACAGGCTGATTTCATTGGTCTGCCCCGGACGCTGGCGGGATTTCAGCTTGTTCTGCACAATGTCAAAGCTCATGCGGTCAATCAGCGGTTCATGCTGTCCCTCCACCACAATCCAGTCCTCCGGCTTCTTTTCCCCAATCGTGCCGATTTTGAAACGGTAGTCTTTTTTCTGGGAAGCAATCGCCCCGGTGTAGACGGGATTCATCAAAAGGTCTTTGATAACGGAGAAGTCCCACATATACCGCCCGTTTTCCGGGTCTTTCTTTTCCCATTTGGTGCGGGTATTGCGAAGCCCCCGTTCCCGGTTCCACCATGTGGGGCAGGGGATTTTTTCTTCCTCCAGCCGTCTGCGGATATAGTTCGGACCATGACCGTTCAGGGCATATCCGAAAATCAGCCGCACAATCGGGGCGGTTTCCTCGTCAATGAGCAGATGGTTTTTGTCCTCCGGGTCTTTCCGATACCCAAACGGGGCAAGACACCCGGTAAACTGTCCTTTCTGCGCTTTCAGAAGATAAGAGGAATGGACTTTCTTGGAAATATCCTTGCTGTACATCTCGTTCAGGATATTCTTGAACGGGGCAATATCGTTGTTATCCCGCAGGGTGTCGATACCGTCATTCATGGCGATATAGCGGACACCGTTTCTTGGGAAAAAGTCCTCAATCAAATGCCCGGTTTGCAGATAGTTACGCCCCAGTCGGCTGAGGTCTTTCGTGATGACAAGGTTGATTTGCCTGCGCTCAATGGCTCTCAACATTCTCTGTAAATCAGGACGCTCCATATTAAGACCTGTGAAGCCATCGTCCTGATAGACTGCCACAACCTCCCATCCCTGCTTTTCGCAGTATTTTTCCAGCATATCACGCTGGTTTGCGATACTGGCACTTTCGCCTTGCAGGTCATCGTCCTTTGACAGTCTGCAATAGACCGCTGCACGATAGCCCCCGGCAAGTGCCGAACCGATTGTTCTGTATTCCATTTCGTTCATCATAGCCATTTACCCACACAATCCAGACGGTATCTGGCTCTTTTGAACCTCATCTTCATTATACTTCAAATCTTTCTTTTTAGCAAGATATTCTTTTGAATTTGTCTTTCCATATTTCTGGGAAATCAGGCTGACGAACACATCGGTTGCGTCAAGCTCCCCGTCAAACACTGTTGTAACATGAATCTCTGTTTTGTTTTTTGCCATAGGCAGTTATCCTCCATACATGAAAATAGCCAGACAGAGGGTGTCGG
>ERZ839489.1551-NODE-1551-length-13688-cov-3.108780_pt1 | contig 13688 bp, 8 predicted proteins | sample MGYA00519938_ERZ839489 | MGnify/ENA primary metagenome ERZ839489 (study PRJEB31850, sample SAMEA3708846) | human gut metagenome | biome: human gut; feature: human-associated habitat; material: faeces | place: China | collected 2014 ... | reverse complement strand
CAGTGTCATAGATTTGAATAAAGCGACGAGTAGTGTAGATCTCATCCGCTTCAATTACGGCATCTATGCGCTGTATCTAAAACTAGAGAAAGCCTGCGATATCAAATACGGACGCCAGACATACGATTACCAAGAAGGCACGATCGTTTGCTTCGCCCCCGGGCAAACAGCGGAAACAAACCCGACCACCGATAAAGTCCAAGTAAACGCACATGGTATTCTTTTTCATCCCGATTTACTGCGTGGAACGTCACTCGGAAAGAGTATCAAGAAATATACGTTCTTTTCTTACGAGGTAAACGAGGCGTTACACCTCTCGGAAGAAGAAAGATCTATCGTGATGGATTGCCTGAAGATTATCCGTATGGAACTGGAGCATGGCGTGGATAAACATAGTAAAACCTTACTTGTAAACCATATCGAACTGCTACTTAATTATTGTATGCGTTTTTATGAAAGGCAGTTCATCACCCGAGGCAAGACAAACCGGGATGTGCTGACACGTTTCGAAAATCTATTGGATGAGTATTTCGAAAGTGCACTCGCCGAACAGGACGGATTGCCTACGGTGAAATACTTTGCCGACAAGCTTTGTCTCTCATCGAACTATTTCGGTGACATGTTCAAGAAGGAAACCGGCAAATCACCGCAGGAATACATCCAAGAGAAAGTAATCGAGCTAGCCAAAGAACGTATCTCCGACACGGCGGACACAGTCAGCCAAATCGCATATTCCCTCGGTTTCCAATATCCGCAGCACTTCTGTCGGCTATTCAAGAAACGGGTAGGATACACGCCAAGTGAATACCGTGCGCAGATCGGTCTATCAACGAATCTATAGAAGGTGTTCAAGAAGATGTTAGATATTAAGACCGTATATGAATGTAACCGGTGCTTGGGATGCAAGACGCTGCACCCACAAGTAAGCCTCATCAATCTAGAGAGCCCGAACCTAGAGCAAGAGGCCGTAAAGTTCGAGTTCTATGCGATTCTCTTGATAGAAGACTGCCCGGACGGTTGTTATTGTTGCGGACGTAAGTATTACGATTATTCCAACGCTACGATGGTATTCCTTACTCCCGGTGAGATTTTCCGTATGAGCGAGAATAATACGTTACCCGACAAAGGGTACCTTTTAGCGTTCCATCCCGACCTATTGTTCCGCACGTCATTGGACAACCATATTAAGAACTATACCTTCTTCGCTTATAATAAGGAAGAGGCGCTACATCTCTCCCAACGTGAGACAGCCAAAGTTACGTGTTGTCTGGAAAACATCGAGGATGAGCTTCACCATGCCATCGATACACACAGTGGTACCATTCTATCCCGCCACATTGAATTATTATTGGATTATTGTACACGCTATTATGAGCGACAGTTCATTACCCGGGAGAATAAGAACAAGGCTATCTTGGAGAAATTGGAAAGGCTCCTCGACGAGTATATCATTTCCGGCAAATTAGAGAACGGCCAGCTACCCACCATCGAATATTGTACGGCAGAACTGAATCTTTCTGTCGCTTACTTCAACGACCTGTTAAGATTCGAGACCGGCAAAACGCTGGAGGAATATTTTCAGTTCAAACGGTTGAGTGTGGCTAAGACAATGCTACTGAAAAACGGTAATACTCCCGCTCTGGTAGCACGGCAACTAGGTTATCCGAACGTACAGTATTTCAGCCTTATATTTAAGAAGATCACAGGCATCGCCCCCAGTGAATATCCATATGCGCAAAACTAAGAAACGGAAGGAGGCCATCCCCCTTCTGTTTCTTAGAATAACATTATTTTCCTAGCTTCTTTTCCAGCATCTTCATAAAATATCCCCCGACAACCGAACGGGCTTGAAAACCTCGTTGCGTACCATCAGAAGTAAAATGCCAATCGCTTAGAGGAACACGTGAAGTCGTCTCGTTGGCATAGTTCCAGACCGGAATCATCAACGTATTAAAATCCTCCATCGATCCGGTCAAACAAGCGGACCATAAAATCCAGTCGGACTTCGTATAATCCTTCCGGTTATCCAACGGCAAACCGTATTTATTTTGCTTTGTCTTGTAATAAGCCATTTCCATAGCGGCAACCTCTTTTGGGAAGATATTCAAGCCCAGCAAGCGATCCCATACCAAGTTGTATTTCTGGCTCCAAGTACCCGGCTTATCGAAAGTCAAGTGGTAATGATCGCCATCATCTGCCATTTTTACCCACTTAGCGGCCATCTCACGGGCGGCTTCCGTATATTGCCTAGCGATATCCGTCTTGCCTAACATCTCCGCCAATTTCCCGTAGCCGGCAACTCCCATAATTGCCTTGATGGACAAATTCGTGTTATGGGCGAAATGCCCGGCGAAATCATCCGTACAAAGTTGGTTCTTCGGATCAAGGCCTTCCTTCAACAAGTAATTCGCCCATGTAGTCAAAACCTCCCAATGTTGGGCGGCATAATCGGCATTACCATCCACTACCGCTATGGCGGTCGCTAACACAAGCATATTACCACTTTCTTCCACGGGCATATCGCCACCGTAGGTCTGACCGTTCGCAACCGGATATGTACCCACGTCGTGAGCCGGGAAAGGTTTCTTCCACAGTCCGCTCTCGCTATAATAGAAAATAGGGTTCATCATTCCTTTCAACAAATCCGTATTGTACACTAAGAATAAAGGAGCGGAAGGATACGTTATATCCACCGTTCCGATAGAACCGTTGCTGAAATTTTCTTTAGAGAGGAATAAGAGAGTCCCTTCTTTATCAGTCACCAATTTATGGGCGGCGATCGCCTGCCGGTATGCGATAGCGCATAACTCGGCGTACTTCTTCCCTCCTACGGCGCTCGTCTCGCTCATCAAAGAAGAATCAAAGGAATCGCAACGTCTCATCAGATCCTCGTAAGCAGCCTCCCCTTTCTCGAACGCCTGATGAATATCCACCTTTCCGTCGTGCTTCCAATAAGGCATCCGGTTGTCTTGGAAATACTGGATCGAATATAAATCATCGTAACCGATCATCAAATGTCCGGAGACGGTTTCCTTGGAGACCTTGCCGATCGGGTCCGTATAAGCGAGGACTGTCATTTGCTCACGCATATCCGAAGAGATACTTTGCGATCCAGCCGGTAAATTACCAGTAGTCATGAAAGCTTTCTTCGTAGCATAATACTCGTCGATCGTTGCGGAGACTCCCGGTTTCTTTGGGATAGCCAAATAGAAATATCCCCAGTCAATCCGTACATCATCCCCGGTTTTCGCCAGAACCTCTTGATCGATTGTTCCTGTCTTTAGGTAAATTAAATCAGGGGTTTCCGTTTTCTCAAAAGTCACCTCTTGATCGATCGTATTCACGGCCCATTGCGGCGTGGCTTCCATATATAATTGCACGTCGTGATCTTTACCGTCGATGGAGCGGACTTGATAGGTTATATAATTAAACGGAGAAGTCATAGCTTCCAGATCATTCAGCAAGAAGGGAGCCGTGAAAATCAAGTCCAGACTTACACCACCGCACTCAAAGGTGTAGAATGTTTGCGTAGGCATCACGTTCACGGATTTCTGGATCGCTTTCTCATCGAACGTATCTCCTCGTTTCACCTTCCGCATGATTCCCATATCCACATAAGCGCCTCCCCCATTGTTCCGGCAATGAGCGGCCAATACGTTACCCGTAGGTTTCAAGCTCTCCACCACCGCTTCCGGTATCTCTTTCAGCAAATCATAGTCCAGACCGTTCCCTGCCACGGCGATTTGCTTTCCATTTAGATACACCTCGATATTATCATCGTGCGAATATTGGAGGTAAAGAGCATCCTTGCGCACATCCGAGGGCCAGTCAAACGTACGACGTACCCAGATATCGCCTGCGGACCAATGCGTGGAACGATTCGGATTATCTTCCGTTCCGAAAGCGGCTTTTCCCCGCTTCCAACCTTTCGGATCATAAGCCTCGGCGAACCAATCACCGGCAGGCTGAGACATCGTATAATCGGCCTCCCATAGGCCATCCGAGGCCGTACCGATCACCGAGGTCACCTGTATATCGTCCATTCCCATGAAACGGTATGACTTACCATCTACTCGTATACCGCCTAGAAGCGGATAATCACGGCCGGTCCAATGCCGTACCGACTCATCATTCAATTGATCGGCAAACGACCATGCGCTTGTATAGGGATCGATCGTGACCAAAGGAACGGCCGGAGCACGTAAAGAGTTCTCTGCCGCCGCCGTATATACCTCGGAAACTTCCACTTGCGTACAACAAGATAAAGCCGTACAACAAGATAAAGCCAATAAATAGTTTCTCATCTGCTTACTTTACGGTTTTATGAATGGCCTCCAGCACGATCTTCTCCATGATCTTATAGCCTTCCAAGGTCGGATGCACACCATCTTTCGACAGGTTAGCGGGCAATCCGTTTCGCTCATCTTTCATGGCGGAATGATAATCCACGTACGTCAAGCCATTCTTATCCGCATACTCCTTGATCCACTTATTGAGCTGGATAACCTTATCGGCCGGCTTCATACCCGGTCTCCAAGGAAAATCGTATGCCGGCATCACGGAACAAAAAATCACCTTTATATTATTTACTTTCGCCAATTCCGCCATGGAGACCAAGTTACCATACACGTTCTCTAAAGCGATCACGCCGTTATTGTGGGCGATATCATTGATACCCGCCATGATTACCACTGCTTTCGGTTTCAAATTAATAACGTCTTGGCGAAAACGAACTAACATTTCCGAGGTTGTCTGTCCGCTGATCCCACGGTCTACGAAATTATTCTGGATAAAGAAGGTCGAATCCGCCGGCCACCATCCGTCTGTAATGGAGTTCCCCATAAATACCACATTAGAAGGGACTTTCACGGTCTTGTTAGCCTTCGCATAACGACCAAACTGAGCCCAATCCCCTTTCTCGGTCTGGGCAAATAACGTAGTGGTAGCCAATAAACAGCCCGCTACCAGTAAAGCTTGTCTCATGTTTTTCATATTACTTGATTATAAAATACAAACCAACGATCTTGTTTTCATCAAACAAAAGTAATCAAAATTGTCCACTCACCCATTCACACAAGAAAATATCTTATATTTGCTGTCATTGAAAAATAAAAACATCCGAATATGCTGAAAAAGATTCTTTCCAACACGATCGTACGGTTGATACTGGCCGTCTTGATCGGACTTCTGGTTGGGCTTGTCGTAAACGAGCCTGTGTTAAAAGCGGTCATGATCATAAAACAAATTACGGGACAGATTATTTTCTTCTTGGTTCCGTTGATCATTCTAGGATTCGTGGCACCATCCATCGCCCGCTTAAAAAGCAACGCATCCAAAGTCTTATTATTCGCTTTTAGTATCGCATACCTGTCATCGGTTGGCGCCGCTACCTTTGGCGCCGTTGTGGGTTACGAGTTAATACCGCATTTGCATATTCAAACCGCCTCGGAAGGTCTAAAAGACATCCCTCCCATGTTGTTTAATCTAGAGATTCCGCCAGTGATGAGCGTTATGTCGGCATTGGTATTGGCCGTGATGCTGGGACTTTCTACCGCATGGGTTAAATCCGAGGAGATGGAGAGGTTGCTGGAAGTATTCCAGAACATGGTACTTAAATTGGTAGAACGGGTCTTGATGCCGGTCCTGCCGCTTTTCATCGCAGCGAATTTCTGCGTTCTTAGTTATGAGGGGGCGATTACGAAGCAGTTGCCTATCTTTTTATCCGTCCTGTTGATTGTCATCATTTGCCATTACATCTGGTTGACCTTACTGTATGTAGTCGCATCGATTTACTCCCGGAAAAATAGCTGGGGCGTATTGAAATACTACGGACCCGCTTATTTGACAGCCTTAGGCACCATGTCGTCCGCCGCCACCTTGGGCACGGCCTTGACCTGCGCCAAGAAAAGCAAGATTTTGCGAGAGGAAGTAATCGACGTGACTGTCCCCCTGTTCGCGAACATCCATCTATGCGGCTCTATCTTGACGGAAGTGTTTTTCGTATTGACCGTCTCACAAATATTATATGGAAGTATGCCGGACTTCACGACCATGCTCGTATTTATCATCTTGCTTGGTTTCTTCGCGATCGGCGCTCCCGGCGTACCGGGCGGTACGGTGCTCGCCTCATTGGGCTTGATCATCGCTATTCTAGGTTTCGACGAGGCAGGAACGGCATTATTGCTTACGATATTCGCTTTGCAAGACAGCTTCGGTACGGCTTGCAACGTGACGGGAGATGGTGCCCTTACCTTAATCACGGATACGTTCGATCAAGGGCAAACGGAAAAGGCTTCCACGGCTTTATAAGAACAAACTTCCATGGTGTCTTTTTGTAGATATGGTTGATTCTTTAAGAGTCAACCATATCTACAAAAAGACATATCACTTCCTTTTCATTCGATACTCTATGGGTGACTCCCCGGTATGCTTCTTGAAATACCGTCCCAGATAGGATTGGCTGGGAAAGTTCAAGTGATTCGTTATCTCCTGCACGGTCATTTCCGTGGTACGCAACAACACCTTTGTCTCCAATATGATATGCCGGTCTATAATGGTCTTCGCCGACTCGCCCGCCACTTGCCGGGTGATAGTGGAGAGATAACGGGGAGAGATACAAAGCTCGTTCGCATAGAAAGAGACCTCTTTCTGGTCGAGATAATGGGCATGGATGCAATTGATGAACTTATGGAACAACTCCTCCCCACGGTTGCACCCATTTTGCTGGCGGCTCGAAAAGGAGTACCTTGTCTTATCATACATATTAAGGAAGAAGCATTGCAACTGGTTTTTCACGATCATATCACGGTACACGTTATTCCGATCCATGTAAATCAGCCAAAACAGCCGGATGATCACATTTATGGTCTCCTCCTGATCGGCGGGATGCGTATAGCAAGGGCTATCCTTTATGAAGCGGAAAAAGGGCGGATCCAGCCGGAATACGGCCTCGTCGAACAAGACCTTCGAAAAGGATATATATTGTACCTTGAAATCCTCGCTACTCGCATTCAACGTCAGGATCGTATCCGGTATCAATACGATCACCGTGTTGCGCCGGATATCCCATCGGCTCAAATCGACGGATATATTCGCCGTTCCTTTATAGCAAAATAAGATCATGCCATATCCGCTCTTGTAAGGACGATCCAATAACTCCCTCAAATCGGAATCGCCTATTATGAACGACTCTCCTCTCTCTATCTCAAATGGATTCATATGTCTACTATTTTGCCCGCAAATATAAGAGATCATTAGCATATAACGGATCATTTCATCTCAAAATGAACAATCATCGCCTCATTGTGGAAACAATGGTTCGCCGATAAGCGAGTAGCTTTGCATCCGAAAATATAGGTATTAGTTAAGATGAAAAAGCAAAATCGATTGATGAAGACTGCGATCGCCTTATGGTGTATCGTAGCTGTTGGGTGTAAACAAAGCCCTGTAATCCAACAAAGTTCAGGGTATGCGACAATGACCGTATTCACTTCGGAGAAAACTTTATCCAATAATTACTCGGCGAGTATACGAGGAAAACAGGACATCGATATTTATCCGCAAGTATCCGGCTTTATTACAAAGCTCTGCGTAACGGAAGGCGAGAGTGTAAAAAAAGGACAAGTCTTATTTATTATTGATCAAGTTCCTTATCAAGCGGCCTTAAACACCGCCATTGCGAACGTAGAGGCCGCTAAGGCATCTGTAGCGACAGCGCAACTGACCTACGACAGTAAACAAGAATTGTATAAAAACAAAGTAGTTTCCGAGTTCGACCTAAAGACCGCCTACAACACTCTACTCTCGGCAAAAGCCCAATTAGCCCAAGCGGAGGCACAAGAGGTGAACGCCCGTAACAACCTTTCTTACACGGAAGTGAAAAGCCCCTCGAACGGCGTCATCGGAACCCTGCCTTATCGTGTAGGCGCATTAGTAAGCGCAAGCCTACCCAAACCGCTCACCACGGTATCGGACAATTCCGAAATGTATGTGTATTTCTCCATGACTGAGAACCAGCTATTGGCCTTGACCCGTCAATACGGCTCGAAAGACAAAGCCTTGGAGAATATGCCCGAGATCGAGCTTCAGTTGAACGATAAATCGCTTTATCCTCAAACGGGAAAGATCGAGACGATCAGCGGCGTTATCGATCAAAACACCGGAACGGTCAGCTTGCGTGCCGCATTCCCGAACGAGGAGCAATTATTGAATAGCGGAGGCTCCGGGAATGTGATCATTCCGGTTACATACGATAACTGCGTAGTAATTCCCCAAGCCGCCACGTTCGAGATCCAAGACCGGGTATTTGTCTTCAAGGTAGTAGACGGCAAGACGCAATCCGCCCCCGTAGAAGTGACCCGTGTGAACGGAGGACAAGAGTATATCGTAAACGCCGGATTGAATAGCGGCGACGTGATCGTAGCCGAAGGCGTAGGTTTATTGCGTGAAGGAACACCGATTGAAGTAAAACAAAATTAAGAACAATGAAAGTTAGCACATTTATAGAACGCCCCGTACTCTCCGCCGTGATTTCCATCACGATTATGGTTGCGGGTATCATCGGGCTTTTCACCTTGCCCGTAGAACAATATCCGGATATCGCCCCTCCTACCGTTATGGTCAGTACGACTTACTTCGGGGCGAATGCCGAGACCATGCAGAAGAGTGTCGTAGCCCCTTTGGAAGAGGCGATCAACGGCGTGGAAGACATGACGTACATGACCTCCACAGCTACCAATTCCGGTACCGCCACGATCACGATCTATTTCCAACAAGGAACCGATCCGGACATGGCCGCCGTAAACGTACAGAACCGTGTATCGAAAGCGACCGGGCAATTGCCGGCCGAGGTTACCCAAGTAGGTGTCACGACTTCCAAGCGCCAGACCAGTATGCTACAGATCTTCTCGCTCTATAGCCCGGACGGTTCCTATGACGAGAACTTCCTCAGTAATTACATCAGCATCAACCTAAAACCAGAGATACTCCGTATCTCCGGAGTCGGCGAGCTGATGGTTATGGGTGGCGATTATAGTATGCGTATCTGGATGAAGCCCGATGTTATGGCCCAACACAAATTGATCCCCTCGGACGTGACCTCCGTGTTGGCCGAGCAAAATATTGAGTCCGCCACGGGTTCTTTAGGCGAGAACTCGGACGAGACGTATCAGTACACCATGAAATATAGCGGTCGCCTACTTACTCCGGAGGAATTCGGCGAGATCGTGATTCGCTCCACCGAGGATGGCGAGGTATTGAAGCTAAAAGAGATAGCGGACATCGAGCTGGGTCAAGAAAGTTATGCCTATATCGGACAAACAAACGGTAAGCCGGGTATCTCGTGTATGGTTTTCCAGACAGCCGGATCGAACGCCACGGAGGTGAATAATAAGATCGACGATTTTCTTGAGGAAGCCTCGAAAGACTTCCCGAAAGGTATCGAGGTCGTAAAATTGATGAGTACGAATGATTTCTTGTACGCCTCGATCCATGAGGTTGTAAAAACCTTGATAGAGGCCATTATCCTCGTTATCCTTGTGGTATATGTCTTCTTACAGGATATCCGTTCCACACTGGTTCCGCTGGTGGCGATCGTGGTTTCCTTGATCGGTACGTTCGCCTTTATGACGGTCGCCGGATTTAGCATTAACTTGATCACTTTATTCGCTTTGGTATTGGTGATCGGTACGGTGGTGGACGATGCGATCGTTGTCGTCGAGGCAGTCCAAGCTCGGTTCGACGTTGGATATAAGTCCTCTTATATGGCTAGTATGGACGCGATGAAAGGATTGACATCCGCCATCGTCTCTACTTCATTGGTATTTATGGGCGTGTTTATCCCGGTATCGTTTATGAGCGGTACATCCGGTACATTCTATACGCAGTTCGGTTTGACGATGGCAGCGGCCGTAGGTATCTCTACCGTTAACGCGTTAACGTTAAGCCCGGCGCTTTGCGCTATCTTATTGAAGCCTTACATCAACGAGGACGGCACCCAAAAGAATAACTTCGCCGCACGTTTCCGTAAGGCGTTCAACGCCGCATTCGATTCGGTCATCAAGAAATATAAGCACGGGGTGTTGTTCTTTATCAAGCGGAAATGGCTGGCTTGGTCTTTATTGGCATGCTCCATCGTATTACTTATCGTCTTGATGAACACGACAAAATCCAGCTTGGTACCCGATGAGGATCAAGGTACGGTCTTTGTCAACGTAAGTACGGCCTCCGGAAGCTCCTTGGCTACGACTAACAAGATCATGACGAATATCGAGCAACGGATCAACCAGATTCCACAGCTTCAATCTTATTCCAAGGTTTCCGGTTATGGTTTGCTGGCCGGACAAGGTAGCTCTTTCGGTATGTTCATCTTGAAACTAAAACATTGGGATGAGCGCCCGGACAAGGAAGATAACGTACAAGCCGTGATCGGACAGGTATATGGCCGTACGGCAGATATCAAGGACGCTACGATTTTCGCCATCGCCCCGGCCATGATCCCCGGATATGGTATGGGTAACGCATTGGAAATGCATACGCAAGACAAGGCCGGTGGAGACTTAACGACCTTCTTTAACACGACCCAGCAATATCTCGCCGCCTTGCGTGAACGGCCCGAGATCGCTACGGCTTACTCTACCTTCGATATCAAGTACCCGCAATGGCGCGTGGATGTGGACGCGGCGAAATGCAAACGGGCCGGAATCACTCCGGATGCTGTTCTATCAACCCTTTCCGGTTATTACGGAGGGCAATATGTGTCGAATATCAACCGTTTCTCGAAGGTGTATAAGGTGATGATACAGTCCGATCCTAAATATCGTCTGGATGAGGCCTCCTTGAATAATACGTTCGTACGCATGTCGAACGGCGAGATGGCACCGCTTAGTCAGTTTATCACCTTGACCAAGGTATACGGTGCCGAATCTCTAGCCCGTTTCAACATGTATAATTCGATCGCCGTCAATGCCGTACCGGCCAATGGATATAGCTCCGGGGATGCTATCAAGGCGGTAAAAGAGACAGCGGTCACTTCGCTTCCGAAAGGATATGGCTACGACTTCGGTAGTATCACCCGTGAGGAGAACCAGCAGAGTAATACGACCATTATCATCTTCGGTATCTGTATCTTGATGATTTATTTGATCCTAAGTGCCTTGTACGAGAGTTTCCTTGTTCCTTTCGCCGTGATTCTTTCCGTACCGATGGGTTTGATGGGTAGTTTCTTGTTCGCTAAGTTCATGGGATTGGAGAATAACATTTATCTGCAAACCGGTTTGATCATGTTGATCGGATTGTTGGCGAAGACCGCCATCTTATTGACGGAGTACGCTACCCAGCGCCGCTTGTCCGGTATGAGCCTGACTTCAGCCGCTCTTAGCGCGGCAAAGGTTCGTCTGCGCCCGATCTTGATGACCGCTCTTACGATGATATTCGGTTTGCTGCCATTGATCGTTTCCAACGGCGTAGGCGCTAATGGAAACCGCTCGTTGGGAACCGGTGCCGTTGGCGGTATGTTGATCGGTACATTGGCTTTGTTATTTATCGTGCCTTGCTTATTCATCACGTTCCAATACCTGCAAGAGAAACTACGCCCGATCCAATTCGAGCGTTCCCTTGACTGGCAGGTGCAAGAAGAGGTAAAAGAGGCCGCCGAAGAAAGAAAAGAATATTTAGATAGCAAGAAATAATCTATCCAATTGTATATATATAATGTATATGAAGAATAACATCATACTCTTTGCCGTAGCGACGCTAGCGTTGAATAGCTGCGGCATTTACAAGAAATACGAGCCTGTCGCCACCCTCCCGGAGAATCTATATCGGGAGGAGATAGCCCCGGCAGATACCTTCTCCATCGGGAATATCAGTTGGCGGGACCTGTTCACCGATCCGGCCTTGCAATCCTTGATCGAACGGGGATTAGCCAATAATACAGATCTGCGGATCGCCCATCTAAAGGTACAAGAAGCCGAGGCGGCGTTAATGCCCTCCCGCCTCTCCTACCTCCCGTCGCTCTCCCTAGATCCGCAGGGCACGGTAAGTAGCTTTGATAAGGCGAAAGCGTCGTGGACATACAACGTCCCGGTATCGGCCAGTTGGGAGGTCGATATCTTCGGCCGGCTGACAAACGCCAAACGACAAGCGAAAGCCGCCTTGTCGCAAAGCCAAGCGTATAGCCAAGCCGTACAAACACAACTGATCGCCAATATCGCCAATTTATATTATACCTTATTGATGCTGGACCGGCAATACGAGATCACGACAGAAACCGCCGTGAAATGGCAAGAAAGCCTTCGTACCACCCAAGCATTAATGGCAGCCGGCATGACTACCGAGGCGGCCGTATCGCAAACCGAGGCTACTTGCTACTCCATCGAGACCTCTGTTAAGGATCTGGAACAGACCATCCGGGAGACCGAGAATACACTTGCCGTCTTATTGGGAGAGACACCTCAGGATATTGAGCGAGGAAGGTTGGAAGACCAATCCTTAACCCCGGATCTGGCTATCGGTATCCCGGTACAGATGCTCTCGAACCGTCCGGATGTACGTAGCGCCGAGTACGCATTGGCGCAAGCGTTCTACGGGACAGCCTCCGCACGCTCCAATTTTTATCCCTCGCTACGTCTTAGCGGCAGCGCGGGATGGACAAACAGCGCAGGTAGTTACATCGTAAATCCGGGTAAACTATTACTATCGGCGGTCGGCTCCCTCACGCAACCGCTATTTAACAAAGGAGCGAATATCGCCCAATTGAAAATAGCGAAAGCGCAGCAAGAAGAGGCCAAGCTCACTTTCCAACAAACCGTGCTCAACGCCGGAAAAGAGGTGAACGACGCACTTACCCAAGCCCAGACCGCAAAGGGAAAGATCGACTTGCGTACACACCAAATCGAATCGCTTGAAGATGCCGTCCGTAGCACCCAATTGCTGATGACGCATGGAAACACCACTTATCTGGAAGTGCTCACGGCACAGCAAACCCTGCTCAGCGCCCAGCTCTCCCAAGTAACGGATCGTTTTGACGAGCTTCAAGCCACCGTAAACCTCTACCAAGCCTTAGGAGGAGGCAGACATTAAAGATAGTCCTTTCAGACTTGTATATAATTATGATTGTAACCTCCTTTTGTGCGTGACGCATAGAAGGAGGTAAAAAAATACCCGGTTTATGGTATATGCCGTAAACAATCCATCCACTATCTTTGTCATATAAATAAAAGAATCCAGAAACAACAAAATTCATTTGTATATGGCAAGAATAGCAAGACAACTGACCGACCTTGTCGGCAACACTCCCCTGTTGGAGTTCTCTAATTTCAACGCGAGCAAGGGCCTTAAAGCCCAAGTAATCGGCAAGCTGGAATATTTCAACCCGGCTGGTAGCGTAAAAGACCGCATCGCCTTGGCGATGATCGAGGACGCCGAGGCTAAAGGCTTGTTGAAACCCGGCGCTACCATTATCGAACCGACCAGCGGTAATACCGGAGTCGGACTCGCTTTTGTCTCCGCCTCGAAAGGCTACAAATTAATCCTGACCATGCCGGATACCATGAGTGCCGAGCGTCGTAACTTATTGAAAGCGTTAGGTGCCCAGCTCGTCCTCACCCCCGGGGCGGAAGGCATGAAAGGAGCCATCGCCAAAGCGGAGGAACTGCGTGACGCGACTCCCGGTTCCATCATCCTACAAC
>ERZ839489.1541-NODE-1541-length-13790-cov-29.142191_pt1 | contig 13790 bp, 11 predicted proteins | sample MGYA00519938_ERZ839489 | MGnify/ENA primary metagenome ERZ839489 (study PRJEB31850, sample SAMEA3708846) | human gut metagenome | biome: human gut; feature: human-associated habitat; material: faeces | place: China | collected 2014 ... | reverse complement strand
GCATCGGCGGTGCGTCTGCCTGCGGCATCCTGGTCAAGGGCTCCACCTATCTGGAGGAGCTGGCCCGCACCGGCATCGTGGTGTTTGATAAGACCGGCACCCTGACCCAGGGCACCTTCAAGGTGGTGGGCATCCACCCCGAAAACGGCGTGACCGGGGATGCCCTCGTGGAAGCCGCCGCTCTGGCTGAGAGCTGGTCCAAGCACCCCATCTCCCTGAGCATCAGGAACGCTTACGGTAAGGACATTGACCCCAACCGTGTGACCGATGTGCAGGAGCTGGGCGGCCACGGCGTGACCGCAAAGGTAGACGGCAAAACCGTCGCTGCCGGCAACGCCCGCCTGATGGCAAAGCTGGGCCTGACAGCTCCCGAGATCACCGAGCCGGGCACCATCGTCCATGTTGCCATGGAGGGCAGATACGCAGGCTATCTGCTCATCGCCGATGTGGTCAAACCCCACAGTGCCGCTGCCATCAAGGGCCTGAAACAGGCCGGTGTCCGCAAGACGGTCATGCTGACCGGCGACGCGGAGCCTGTGGCAAAGGCCGTTTCCGCCGAGCTGGGTCTGGATGAATACCATGCAGGCCTGCTGCCCGGCGACAAGGTGGACCAGATCGAAACGCTCCTCGCCGCAAAGCAGCCCAAAGAAAACCTCGCTTTTGTGGGCGACGGCATCAACGATGCCCCGGTTTTGTCCCGTGCGGATGTGGGCATCGCCATGGGTGCTCTTGGCTCCGATGCTGCCATCGAGGCCGCTGACGTTGTCCTGATGGACGATGACCCGGCCAAGATCGCGCTGGCCATGCGCATTGCCCGCCGCACTCTGCGCATCGTGTATCAGAACATCGTGTTTGCTCTGGCGATCAAGTTCGCCTGCCTGGTGCTGGGTGCGCTGGGTCTGGCCAGCATGTGGACCGCCATCTTCGCCGATGTGGGCGTGATGGTGCTGGCTGTGCTGAACGCCACCCGTGCCCTGTACACCAAAGATCTTGCAAAAAAGAACGCGCAGTGACCGTGCTTTCTGCCCCCGCCTGAGTGCTGATGCCCCGGCGGGGGCTTTTCGCTGCCGGTGAATTGCATTCTGCCCGGAGTGATGGTACAATAAGACACAGTGACCCCCGCCGCCGGACGTTTTTCCGGCAGATAGATGGAAGAAAGAAGGCTTTTTATTATGAGCATGAACACGGTTCCTGAGCGTCTGGCTGCCCTGCGGGCTGCCATGAAGGCCAACGGCGTGGACGTTTATCTGATTCCGGTGGGTGACCCGCATTCCAGCGAGTACCTGCCTGACCATTACACCTCCCTGACCTATTTCTCCGGCTTCCACGGCGAAAACTCCAACTTCGTCGTCACCCCCACCGAGAGCGCTGTCTGGGCAGACGGCCGCTACTTTGTGCAGGCCGAGAAGGAGATCGCCGGTACCGAGATCCAGCTGATGCGGATGGGTGAGCCGGGCGTGCCCACCGTGGAGGAATACTGCGGCAAGGTGCTACCTGAGAACGGCGTGCTGGGCCTGTGCGGCCTGACCGCTTCCTGCGGGCTGGTGCGCGGCGTGCAGAAGGAACTGGATGCCAAGAAGGGCACCATCAAGACCCTGAACCTTGAGGATGAGCTGTGGACCGAGGGCCGCCCCGCCCTGCCTGCCACCCCGGCATGGATCCTGCCCAAGGAGTATGCAGGCTTCTCCCCTGCCGAAAAGCTGGAGCGCCTGCGCGGCAGGCTCAAGGAGCTGGGCTGCACCGCACAGCTGGTGGGCAAGCTGGATAATCTGGCCTGGCTGCTGAACCTGCGCGCCATGGATATCCAGTGCACCCCCTATGCCATGTCCTACTGCTATGTGACCCCGGAGCGCGCGGTGCTCTTCATCAATACTGCACGTCTGGGCGCGGAAGCTGCCGCAGAGCTCAAGGCCAATGGCGTGGAGATCCAGGAGTACGATGACGTGCTCAAGTTTCTGGCCGCTGAGACCGAGCCCCAGACCGTTCTGGCTGACCCTGCATCCGTGAACTTTGCCGTTTACGAGACCCTGCAGAACAATGCGGCCCTGACTGTGAAGGATGAGGCCGACCCCCTGCTGCCCATGAAGGGTGTGAAGAACGAGGTCGAGCTGGCCCACGACCGCGAAGCCCATCTGCGGGATGCGGTTGCCATGGTGCGGTTCCAGAAGGAGCTGGAAGAGCGTCTGGCTGCCGGGGAAGAGCTGACCGAGCTGACTGTGGACGAGATCCTCCACAAGTACCGCTCTGCACAGGACAAGTTCATCGTGGAGAGCTTTGGCACCATTGCCGCCTACGGTGGAAATGCTGCCATGATGCATTACCACGCCACCGAGGAGGACCATGCCAAGCTGGAGCGCAAGGGCTTCCTGCTGGTGGACAGCGGTGCCACCTATCTGGACGGCACCACCGATATTACCCGTACCTACCCGCTGGGTGAGCTGACCGAGGACGAAAAGCTGTTCTACACCTGGACCCTGCAGTGCCACATCGACATTGCAAAGGCTGTCTGGCTGAACTACTGCGACGGCCATATGCTGGATACCATCGCCCGTGAGCCGCTGTGGCAGCACCTCATCAACTACCGCTGCGGCACCGGCCACAGCGTCAGCTTTGTGGGCAATGTCCACGAGGGTCCCCACTCCCTGAACGGCCGCAACACCACGGTGTTCCAGCCGGGCATGCTCGTCACCGATGAGCCGGGCGTGTACGAGGCCGGTCAGGTGGGTATCCGCATTGAGAACGTGCTGGAGTGCTACCACAAGGCCGACAACCAGTACGGCACCTTCCTGGCCTTCCGTCCGCTGACCTTTGTGCCCATTGCCACCTCTCCTGTGGTGCCCGGTGTCCTGACCCGGGACGAGCTGGACTGGCTGAACGCCTACCACCGCGAAGTGTTTGAGAAGCTGGCTCCCCGCCTGAATGAAGAAGAGCGGGATTGGCTGGCAAAGAAGTGCGCTGCCATCGGAGCATAACCACAAAAAAGGGAGACCCCGCAGGGGGTCTCCCGATTTTGGTTTATTCTTTCCGGTTTTTCCAATATTCCTTGGCTTCCTCAATGATCTTTTTGAAGGGGCCGGAGGGGTAGGTGCTCTCGGCGATATCCACCAGGAACTTATACAGCTGGGGCCGCACCTCCTCGTACATCCCAAGGCGGGTGTAGAGGTCTTTATAATACCGGAACGTCTGGATCTTGTTCTGCACGATGGAGGCCGGGTTGATCTGGGTGTGGCAGATGCTCTGGGGATTCTGGACGTAGTAGTAACCGGCTTTGTCAATGGAGACGAAGGTCTCGGCATACTGGATATACTGCATGTTGAACACCAGATCCTCGGCCCATTTCAGCTCGCTGGTGAACTGGATGTCATTGCCGGTGAGCAGGATGCGGCGGTAGAGCTTGTTCCAGAGCACACTGTAAAAGTAGGAGGCGGGCTTGTCCATCAGCCGCAGGGCAAAGGTGTCCTTGTCGTAGACCCCGGCGGGCAGGAAACCGTATTCCCGCACCTCAGGGGGCCGGGCAACACTCATCACGCCCAGATTGTCCTCCAGCTTTTCCAGCACCTGCTCGGGCTTTGTGGCCCCGGCGGGGATCACCATCTTGTAGGGCGCAATCACAAGGTCTGCGTGGTGCGTCTCGGCGGCTTCCACCAGATGCTGGGTGAAATCCGGGTCGATGTAGTCATCGCTGTCCACGAACTGGACATACTCGCCCCCGGCCAGCTTCAGGCCCAGGTTGCGGGTGTCGGACACGCCGGAGTTCTCCTTGTCCACCAGCACGATGCGGCTGTCCTTGGCGCGGAACGCCTCACACACGGGCAGGCTGTGATCCTTGGAGCCATCGTTCAGGATGATGAGTTCAATGTTTTTATAGGTCTGGTTCAGGATGCTGCCGATGCAGCGGGCCAGATGGTTCTGAGCGTTGTATACGGGCAGGATGATGCTGACGAGCGGCTGATCCATGGCGGTGTCCCCCATTTCTTTTTTCGTCCATAATACTCCCTCATGGCGCAAAAATCAAGCGCTGTGCAGAGGGAAAGGAGGAGCGGATATGATCTTTCACATTGCGGTGTGCAGCCCGGACCCTGTGCTGCGGGGCCGGGTGCAGCGCCACTGCATGGAATATTATGCCCGCCGGGCCGATGCCTGCATCGTGGAGCAGCTGGAAAGCACCGCGGCCTTGCTGCAGCAGGAGAAAGCAGGCTCCCGGTACGAGCTCTACCTCATTGAGCTGCCCGCCACTAACCCATGCTGTGGCCTGCAGGCGGCAGCAGAGCTGCGCCGCCGGGGTGTGCGGGCCCCGCTGGCCTTTCTGGCCCACACCACGGCCTATGCCTACGAAGCGTTCCGGGTGGACGCGATGCAGTACCTGCATATCCCGTTCCGTCCGGAGCAGCTGACAGCCCTGCTGGACCGGGCCACCGAGCCGGAATACGGCCCGGTCATCCCGGTCACCACGGCCATGGGCCTGCGGGCCCTGCCCTTTGCGGACATCGAGTATCTGGAATGCACCCACCATGTGGTGCACTACCACCTTGCCAGCGGCGAGGACGTGGCCTCTCTTTCTCTGCGGGTGCCCTTTTCCGAGGTGGCAAAGCCCCTGCTGGCCGATGCCCGTTTTCTGCAGCCCCATCGCTCCTATGTGGTCAACCTTGCCGCCGCCGCTCAGCTCTCCTCCGGGGAGCTCTGGATGCGCAGCGGTGCCCGGGTGCCCATCCCCCGGGGGCGCGAACCCGCCGTAAGGGCGGCGTTCCGGGCGTTTCTGGAAGGATAGGTCATCACGCAAAAAAGAAAGCGGCCTGCATCTGCGGGCCGCTTTCTGCATGGTGCAGGGGTCATACTTTGTCCCAGTCCAGCTCCGTCCAGTCGGTCAGGAACTGGTCACTGACCTCCCGCAGGGCGGGCTCATCGGACTTGCTGGCGGCATCGGCGATGCCGATGACACGGAAGCCTGCGTCGTGGGCGGTGCGGGCGGCGTAGAGGGAATCCTCACAGACAACGCACCGGTTGGGGTCAGTGCCGCCCAGGCGTGCAAGGGTCTGGAAAAATACATCCGGCCTGCTCTTGTGGAGCGCCCCCTGTGCCTCCACATAGAAGTCGAAATATTCATCGATGCCCAAACGGGTGAGCACGGTGCGGCACTGGGCGCTCCAGGTGTTGGAGCAGATGCACATGCGGGCCCCCTCGGCCTTCAGGCGGGCCAGCAGCTCCCGCACGCCGGGCTTGAGCTCCACGGTCTCGTAGAGCTTGGTGATAACATCCCACATCACATCGTTGTAGTCCTCCATTTTCAGGGGCAGGTCATACTCCCGGATGAGGTAGGACGCGCCATCGGCCATGCCCATGGCCAGGAGCGTTTTGTGGAGGTCAGATTTTGGGGTGCGGCCATAGCGGGCCAGCAGGGCATCGGGCGCACCCTCCCATACCACGGTCATGCTGTCGGTCAGGGTGCCGTCCATATCAAAGATCCAGTTGTTGCAGTGCATTGTTTTACCTCCACCATCGTTTCACACAAGTTAACAAAATTATACCATGGATTTTGTTCCAAAAACAGGGAGAATTTTTCCGGAAAATATGGTATACTTCTGACAGATTTCCAAAGAATGACTAGGAGGCGTTCCAGATGGCACAGAATGATACCCCGGTCAAGGCACTGGTGCTGGCAGGCGGCGGTGCGCGCGGCAGCTATCAGGTGGGTGTGTGGCGTGCCCTGACCGAGCTGGGCTGGCGGCCCCAGATCATCACCGGCACCAGTGTGGGCAGCCTGAACGGTGCCATGTTTGCGCTGGACCTGTACGAAACGGCCCGGGATATGTGGATGAGCATCCGCAGCCAGGATGTGATGGAGCTGCCGGAGGAAAACGCCGACCTCTCTGAGCTGCACGCCTTCCTGCGGGAAGTGGTGCGGGATGGCGGCATGGATGTGACCCCGCTGGAAGAGATCGTGGAGCGGGTGCTGGATGAGGATGCCCTGCGGGCTTCGCCCATCCGGTTCGGCCTTGTCACCGTGGAAAAGCGGGGGCTGAAGCCCCGGGAGCTGACGCTGGAGGATATCCCGGCGGGCAAGGTGAAGGATTACCTGCTGGCCTCGGCCGCCTGTTTCCCCGCCCTGCGGGCAAAGCAAATCGACGGGGTGCAGTTCCTGGATGGCGGCTACCGGGACAATATGCCCACCGCGCTGGCCCAGAAGATGGGCGCGGAGGAACTGGTCTGTGTTGATCTGGAAGGGGTGGGCATCACCCTGCCCAACCGCACCGGCCTGCCCACCACCATGATCCGCAGTTACTGGGAGCTGGGAGATATCCTCCACTTTGACCCCGATACCGCCAGACGGAACATGGAGCTGGGCTACTACGATACCCGCCGCGCCATGGGATACCTGCGGGGCTGCGCCTATGCCGTTTCCACCAGCGCCGAGAGCTGTGAGGATGCCGCCGCCTTTGCGTGGAAATTCCAGCAGGTGCAGAAGGCGGTGCGGGAAAAATACCCCGTGACCCTGACAGCGGATGCGGCACTGCTGCTGGCCAACATGAAGGATGCCCAGCTGGCCCCGCTGGAAGCTGCCGCCGAGGACGCGGGCGTGGACCCCACCGTGTTCTATACCACCCGGACACTGGCGGAAGCCTTTTTGGAAAAATGCGACCGGGAGCGCATCGAGAGCTTTGCGCCCCTGTTTGAGGGCAGCGGCAATGCGGCACAGGCCGCACGGGCTGCTCTGCTGCCCAATACGTTCTTACAGGCATTGGTCTGCCGTGCCCTTACCGGGCCGATACTGCCGGAGGTGATCGAAGAATGAAGGTCTATCAGGGACACAGCGCCTCGCCGGGCCTTGTGATGGGACAGGTGAGCCGGTTGGAGCGCTGGCACGAAAATTTTGCCACCGGGCCGTTCAACGCGGAACGGGAACAGCGCCTGCTGGAAAACGCTGTCCGGACAGCCCAGCGTGAGCTGGACGGCATGGCAGACCGCAGCGGCCCCACGGAGCAGGCCATCTTCCTGTTCCAGAGCATGATGCTGGAAGACGAAGGCTTTATGAACGAGGTCGGATTCCAGATCAAGGCGGGCATCAGCGCTGCCGAGGCCATGTACCGTGTGGGCAACCGCTATGCAAAGCAGCTTGCTGCCATGGAGGACAACGCCTACATGCAGCTGCGCAGTGCGGATATTCTGGATGCCGCCCGCCGCGTGGTGAACGTGCTGACCAACCGTCCCCGGGTCTGGCTGGCACTGGATCACCCGGTGATCCTGGCGGCAGAGATGCTGATGCCCAGCGATCTGTTCAGCGTTCCGGCGGGGATGATTCTGGGCATCATCACTTCGGAGGGCAATAAGCAGAGCCACGCGGCGATCATTGCGCGGGCCATGCACATTCCCTGCGTGGTGCAGGTGGGACGGGAGTTTCTGGACGACTGCGACGGCCGTACTGTGGTGCTGGATGCCAACAACGGCGAGTGCATCCTGGACCCGGATGCCAACACCCGTCAGCAGGCGGTCAGCCGCATCTGCGAGCTGCAGTGGGAGAGCGAGGAAGCCGCCCGCATCAGCGCCCTGCCCAACCGGACAAAGGATGATGTGCCGTTTGAGCTCCTGGCCAACTGCTACGGGCAGGAGGATATTGAATCGGCGCTGCAGGCAGGCGCTTCCGGCGTGGGCCTGCTGCGCAGCGGCTATATGATGCTGCCGGGCCGCCCGGTGGACGAGCAGGAGCAGTTCGTGTTCTATCAATCCTGCATTGCCGCCGCAAAGGGCGGTGTGGTGACAGTGCGCACCTTTGATTTTGGTGTGGACCGCGCCATGGCCGATATCCATCGGGGGCTGGAATCCTCCAAGCTGGGTCTGCGGGGCATCCGCAGCAGCCTGCGCCAGACCCATCAGTTTGAAACGCAGATCTGCGCCCTGCTCCGGGCGGCAGCCCACGGCCCTCTGCGGGTCATGTTCCCCATGGTGACCAACCTCGAAGATTGGGATGAGGCCATGCGGCTGGTAGCGCACTGCCGCCAGCTGCTGCGGGAGCGCGGGGAGGAGTTTGACCCGGATACGCCCTTTGGTGTGATGTTCGGGGTGCCCTCGGCCTGCCTGACGGCAGAGGAATTCGTGGAGCATGGGTGCAATTTCTTCCTCATTGAGACAAACGATCTGACCCAGTACACCCACGCGGTGGATCGGGATATCTCCATTGCCGAGCGCTACTACCGCCCGGCCAGCCACGCAATGAAAAAGCTCATCCGCATGGTGGTGGAGGCTGCCCGGGAGGGCGGGATCCCCGTGACCATCTGCGGCAGTGCGGTGGGCAATCCGGCCAACACCCTGCAATATCTGCAGCTGGGCCTGCGGAGTTTCTCGGTCAGCCCGCAAAACCTCATTGAGGTAAAAAAAGCGCTGATGAACGCGAAAATAAAATAAACAAAAAGGACGGCTTGCGCCGTCCTTTTTGTATATGTGGAAATAAAAATTACTCCAGGTTGCCCGTCAGGGTCATCACGGCGGAGAGCACTGCCAGCGGGGCGGTCTCGCACCGGAGGATGCGGGGGCCGAGGCCGACCGTTTTCACACCGGCATTGGCGGCCATTTCAGCCTCTTCCACGGCAAAGCCGCCCTCAGCACCGGTGATGAGGGCGATCTTCAGCCGCTGGCCATCGGCAGGCTGTGCGTCTGCCAGCAGCTGGCGCAGAGGTGCGCCGCCCAGTTCGTAGCAGAAGAGCACGAGGTCGTACCCTTCCAGGCTGCGGCAGAGGGCCCCGAAGTTGGGCAGGGGCAGGGCGACATCCGGCAGCACGCCCCGGCCGCACTGCTTGGCGGCTTCAAAGGCGATGCGGTTGTAGCGCTCGTTTTTCTGCTCCTCCTTTTTGGGGGCGGCCACGCAGTACCGGCTGAAGAAGGGCACAAAGTGGGTGCAGCCCAGCTCCACGCCGTGGCGGATGACCTGTTCCAGCTTGTCCTGCTTGGGGTAACCCACGAACAGGGTCACTTCCACGCTGGGCTCGGCGGCGCTGGGATAGCCCGGCTCCACGCTGAACTCCACCGTCTCCGGCCCAAAGCCGGTGATGGTGGCGGTGTATTCCACGGCGTTGCCGTCACATAAGATGACAGTGTCCCCCAGCTTGCCCCGCATCACGCGGGAAAGATGATGGGCATCGGCCCCCCGCAGGGTGGCGGTGCCGTTGGATATTTCGGTTGTAAAATAACGGTGAGGCATAAAAATAAACTCCTGTTTCCCTCATTACCGGCAAAACTGGCCGGTATGCCAAGGGCTCCCCTATTAGGGGAGCTGGCGCGAAGCGCCTGAGAGGTTTAATTCGTCTTTTTACAGATAATGCACTCCCAGCCGCGCTTCTCCTTCACTTCCTGCACGGTCAGGCCGGCGGCTTCCAGAGCGGCGATCACCTCGTCCTTGCGGCTGTCGATGATGCCGCTGGCAATAAAGGCGGCGTTTTCGGCCATCAGGCCGGGCACGGCGGGGGCAAGGCTGATGATGGCGTTTGCCACGATGTTGGCGGTGATGATATCGTATCTGCCGCTGGCCTTGTCGGACAGGTCACCCACCAGAACGGTCAGCTTGTCGGCCACGCCGTTCAGGGCAGCATTCTCACCTGCGGTGCGCACGGCCACGGGGTCGATGTCCACACCCTCGGCACTGCCCGCGCCCAGCTTGAGGGCGGCAATGGCAAGGATGCCGCTGCCGGTGCCGATGTCCAGCACCCGCTCACCGCCGCGCACCCGCTCATCCAGCGCTTCCAGGCAGAGGCTGGTGGTCTCGTGGCCGCCGGTGCCAAAGGCAAGGCCGGGGTCAAGGATCAGCTTGACGCGGTCGGTGTCGTACTCCTGCCAGGAGGGCACGATGGCCAGCCGTTTGCCAATGTCCATGGGGTGGTAGTATTTGCGCCAGCCGTTCTGCCAGTCCTCCTGCTCCACGCCCTCGGTCTCCACGGTGTAGGCGATGCCTGCCGCTTCCATCCGGGCCTGAATGAGGGCCAGCGTCTCCACGGGGGAAGCGCCCGGCTCCAGATACATGTGGATGATCACAGTGTCGCGGGGCTTGTCCAGCAGCTCCTGTTCGATCAGATCCACATGGGCGATCTCGGCCACCTGCTGCTCGATGTCGCTGTAATCCTCGATATAGATGCCGCCCTCGGCGATCATGGTGGCAACAGCCTCGGCGTTGTCGGCATCGGCCTTGGCCACGGTCAGGCGGATATCTGTCCATTCCATAAAAAAGAACCTCCCTGGGTCTTGTGTTTTTATTATAGTACCCGATTCCGGCGCGGGATGCAAGCGGTTTGGGGAGAAAGGGCAAAAGAAAAGTTTTTTCAAAATCCTGCTCTGAAATGCGCAATAATTCCAAAAAGTTTTTCACGAAAGATGCGAATTCAAGGATTTTTGGTGCAAAATTGCGAAAATAGGCGCAGACCCTATTTCTTTTTTTCGGAGGATGTGTTAAAATATTGTTACGCAATTATGGACAGCCTGCAACCAGAGGCCTCCATAACAACAACATTCTTTAAGGAGGAATGTGTCTTATGATGAAGTATCTCCAAAAACTGGGCAAAGCTCTGATGCTTCCCGTCGCTGTGCTGCCGATCTGCGGCATCCTGATGGGCCTTGGCTATGCTCTGGCCCCGGGTGTCATGGGTGTCCCCGGTGCTGCAACCTCCGGCGCAGCTTACACTGTTGGCTTCCTGCTGGTCAAAGCAGGCGGCGCTCTGATCGATAACATGGCATGGCTGTTCGCCATTGGTGCCGCTGTTGGTCTGGCTGATGACCACGACGGTACCGCTGGTCTGGCTGGCCTGGTCAGCTACCTGATGATGCAGCAGCTGCTGAGCCCCGGCGTGGTCAGCATGGTGCGCACCCTGGAAGAGGGCACCGCTACCTACATCGCTTTCCAGAAGGTGGCCGGCAACTCTTTCATCGGCATCCTGGCCGCTGTGGTGGGTGCAGCCTGCTACAACAAGTTCAAGAGCACTCAGATGCCTGACTGGCTGGCATTCTTCTCCGGCAAGCGCTTCGTTGCAATCGCCACCGGCCTGATCTCCATCGTTGTTTCTGTCGTTCTGCTGTTCGTCTGGCCCGTCATCTTCGATGCACTGGTCGCCATTGGCAACGGTATCGCTGGCATGGACGGCATCGGCGCTGGCATCTACGCCTTCCTGAACCGTCTGCTGATCCCCACCGGCCTGCACCACGCTCTGAACAACGTGTTCTGGTTTGACACCATCGGTCTGGGCGACCTGTCCCACTTCTGGGCAGGCGAGACCTCTGCTGACGTGGGCTGGAGCCTGGGTATGTACATGTCCGGCTTCTTCCCCTGCATGATGTTCGGTATCGCCGGTGCTGCACTGGCCATGGTTCGTACCGCCAAGAACAAGAAGGCTGCCATCGGTCTGGTTCTGTCCGCTGCCATCTGCGCCTTCGTCTGCGGCGTTACCGAGCCCTTTGAGTTCGGCTTCATGTTCCTGTGCTTCCCGCTGTACGTTGTGTACTCCGCTCTGTACGGCATCTTCACCATCATCACCTACTACTCCGGTTTCCGTGCTGGCTTCTGCTTCTCCGCAGGTGCTACCGACCTGGTGTTCTCCGCTTCTCTGCCTGCAGCTGCTAAGACTTGGATGATCATTCCTCTGGGCATCGCTGCATTCGTGGTGTTCTACTTCGTGTTCTACTTCGCCATCACCAAGTTCGACCTGAAGACCCCCGGCCGTGAGGACGAGGATGCCGAAGAGGCTGAGAAGAAGGTCGTTCTGGCCAACAACAACTACACTGAGGTTGCTGCTGGCGTGCTGAAGGCCATCGGCGGCAAGGAGAACGTCTCCAGCGTGGACTACTGCGCTACCCGCCTGCGCTTCACCATTAAGGACTACACCGCTGTGGATGAGAAGGCTGTGAAGGCTGCTGGCGCTGCCGGCGTCATCCGCCCCGACAAGACCACCTGCCAGGTCATCATCGGCACCAAGGTGCAGTTCGTGTATGATGAGCTGAAGAAGATGCTGTAAGCATCCTTCTGAGCACGCTTTTGCGCGGAAGGCTGGTTGCTTCCGCATCCATTCCCAAACTGTAAAAATGCCGCCGAGGGCGGGCGTTTACGCCCCGCTTTCGGCGGCATTTTGTTTTGTTCACAAACCGGCTACCCTTTTGGCCGGAAAACGTGCTATACTGAAAACAACAAAGCAAAATAACAGGAGGTTCCCCATTATGAAGATCATTCGTGCAAAGGATTACAAGGATATGTCCCGCAAGGCTGCCAACATCATCTCCGCACAGGTCATTATGAAGCCCAACTGCGTGCTGGGTCTGGCGACCGGCGGCACCCCTGTTGGCGCATACGCTCAGCTGGTGGACTGGTACAACAAGGGCGACCTGGATTTCTCTGAGGTCACCACCGTCAATCTGGACGAGTACCGCGGCCTGCCCAAGGAGCACCCCGAAAGCTATTGGAGCTTTATGCACAAGAACCTGTTTGACAAGGTCAACATCCGCCCCGAGGCCATCCATCTGCCCGACGGCACCAACCCCGATGCTGCGGATGCCTGCAAAAAGTACAACGAGATCATCCACAGCGTGGGCGGCATCGACCTGCAGCTGCTGGGCCTTGGCCCCAACGGCCACATCGGCTTCAACGAGCCGGGCGAGGCCTTTGAGCTGGAGACCCACTGTGTGAACCTGACCGCCGAGACCATTGAGGCCAACAAGCGCTTCTTTGACGGCAATGTGGATCTGGTGCCCAAGCAGGCTTATACCATGGGCATCAAGACCATCATGCAGGCACGCAAGGTGCTCATGGTGGCAAACGGCGCAGGCAAGGCCGAGATCATCAAGAAGGCATTCTTCGGCCCCGTCACTCCGGAGGTGCCCGCAAGCATCCTGCAGATGCATCCGGACTTCACGCTGGTGGGCGACGAGGAAGCTCTGAGCCTGATCTGATCGTTCCGCGCTCTGACTGCCGCACGGTGCAATGCTGTGCGGCAGTTTTTTGCTGCCAACGGCTTTACAATCGCGTAAAAAGGCGGTATTCTTTATACGATACTTTTCTCAGGGAGGAAACCATGGATATCCGCCAGCTGCACTACTTTCTGGTATTGTGCGATGAAATGAATTACAGCCGCGCGGCACAGCGGCTGTTTTTGTCACGGCAGGCACTGCGGCAGAGCATCTCTGCGCTGGAAGCCGAGCTGTGCGGGCCGCTGTTCCTCAGCGCCCACCACAAGCTCACCCTTACCGACCGCGGCATGAGCCTGCAGCGCCATGCCGCGCCGGTGGTGGAGCAGTTCCAGCAGATGCAGGCATCCCTGCGGGCCGAGATCCAGTCGGCGCAGCCGGTGCGCATCGGCATCAGCGTGTCGCTGGTGCCGGACTACCTGCCCGGATTGGAGACCCAGCTGGACAAGTTCCGCCAGCAGTATCCCCATGTGGAGATGCGCTTCCGCATGATGGACAACGATGCGGTGGCGGACGATGTGGAGCAGGGGGAGCTGGACGCGGGTCTGGTCATCGATCTGGGCTGTGCACCCTGCGGGCAGACCCTGCCTGCCTGCTGGTGCCCCGGGGGCACGCGTTCTGGGATAAGGAGAGCATCCCGCTGGCAGAGCTGCGCGGTCAGCGGGTGCTGCTGCCCAGCCTGCGGCAGGATCTGTTCAGCCCGCTGTGGTCGGCCTGCGCCCGGTTGGGCTTTGCGCCGAATGCGGAGATCGGCCCCAGCTTTTATCAGGCCTATTATCTTGTGCAGGAGCAGCTTTGCACCTGTCTGACCCGCTATGAACCGGGAGCCAGACGGGAACTGGACCGTGTGCGGGATGTGCTGC
>ERZ839489.1531-NODE-1531-length-13895-cov-5.273049_pt1 | contig 13895 bp, 6 predicted proteins | sample MGYA00519938_ERZ839489 | MGnify/ENA primary metagenome ERZ839489 (study PRJEB31850, sample SAMEA3708846) | human gut metagenome | biome: human gut; feature: human-associated habitat; material: faeces | place: China | collected 2014 ... | reverse complement strand
AGGCCTTTTGATCCGTGGCGTTCAGGTAGGCTTCCGTCTGCTTGTTCGTTGGCGCATCATTAACTGCCTTTTGCAGGTCATTGTAGTTCGTAGCCTGACCATTCAGTGCATCCTTGATCGCCTTGACTGCAGCGTCAACCTCTGTCTGACTGTGAGCTTGACCGGCCTTCTGTTCATCCAGGATCTTTTGACCGGCGGCTACGGCATCGTCATAGGCCTTTTGATCCGTGGCGTTCAGGTAGGCTTCCGTCTGCTTGTTCGTTGGCGCGTCAGCAACGGCTTCTTGCAAGTCTTTGTAACTCGTCTTCGGACCATTCAGTGCATCCTTGATCGCCTTAACTGCGGCATCAACATCAGCCTGACTATATATGCTACCTGATGTATGGGCCTTCAGTATATCATCACCAGCTGCTACGGCTTTGTCATAAACTTTTTGATCGGTGGCGTTCAGGTAGGCATCCGTCTGCTTGTTGGTTGGTGCGTCATCAACTGCCTTTTGCAAGTCTTTGTAATTCGTTTCTTTACCATCCAACTCCGCTTCAGCTTTTGTGATCGCATTCATAGCAGCATCAATATCAGCTTGAGTGCTAGTTTGAACAATACTTGTATCCTCAAGCTTTTTTAGTAGATTTTGTCCATCTGTCACGGATGTATCATATGCTTTTGCTTTATCACTGGAGGCATTTAGATATTTATAGGTTTGTTTGGTAGCTGGAACCGTATTGAGAACATCACTCAAATTTTTTAGATAAAGGTAATCTACGTCGATATTTACATCATTATTCTTGACAGTAATGCCACCAACTTCGGTGACTATATCTCCATCTTCATTTACATATGGCGTAACCTTGTCAAGTACCGTTGAATCTGCAAATTGGCCATTAACCTTGTATACTTTAGCAAAGTTCTCTATATCACTTGGATCAAATCCATGACCTTCATTTGAAAGCAGATATTCTCCAAAACTATCGCCTTTACTTACCCATTTTTCATAAGAGACTATTTCACCCGTCACTGCATCAACCCATGCTTCTCGCGTAAAACGTGCACTTCCTGCTGGTAAATCTGAAGAACCTCTGCCTATTTTTTCATAGTGAATATAAATATTCCGCTGCACAACATGACTTAAATCATAATCACCGAAGTGCTTTGCCTTTGTACCGGGAATTAACTTTCCAGAATAATAATTATCATTATTAACTTTCACGATTAAGTGCTTAATCTTAACATTTACAACATTCTTGGTAGCATCAGTATCTGGAGTAAACGTAATCGGCAAAGTTTGGCTATCATCAACTGTCCAGCCATCTGGAATGGAGAGCTGTTCTTTAGTAATCTGCATTGGTGTACCAGCTTCACCGTTAAGTGAACTACTATAACCAGTTTCATTATTTTGATCATCCAGATAGTTAATTGTAACTTTTGTCACATGCTTAACTTTAACATTTACGACGTTTTTCGATGCATCAGAACTTGGGGTGAACGTAATTGGAAAAGTCCGACTGTCATCGATTATCCAGTTTTCCGGTAAGTTGTTAAGCTGTGATTTGTCAATTTGCATTTCTTTATCGGTTTTACCGCTAAGTGAACTACTATGACCAATTACATTATTTTGATCATCAACATAGTTAACTGTAACTGTTTGTGCATCAGCTGAGTAACTTACCTTTACTGTACTGTTTGGCGTATCTGAATTTACTGCTTGGCTTTGAACAGCAGATTCAGCCAAAGTCTTTCCATCAGTATCTTGATAAAGTTTCGTGTATCCAGCAACGTCTGGAATTTCACTTGTACGGTCATTCCAATTACTATTGGTGGAAGTCCAATTATTATACTTTACCGTACCGTCAACCTCATCAACATCCGCACTGCGAGTAAAAGCAACCGTATCCTTTAAAGTCTGAACGGTTCCATTTGGCAGGTTGATAATAATCGTCCTAGTCACATCCTTGTTCAGATCATCATAGTCAACGCCTTTTGGATATTTCTTTGCTGGATTATCAGGCAATTGATCATTGATTGTCTTCGGGTTGTCGGCACTTACCGTTACTACGGCATGCTTAATTGTATATGTCTGATCCTTTGCAGCCGTTGTCGTAAAAGTGAACTCGCTAGGAACAGTTTGTCCGTCTGCCAATTTCCAGCCAGTTGGTACGGTGCTATTGATCTTAACCGTTGTCCCCGTTTTGCCACTTATTATCGTATCGTTTTGAATAACCTTTCCCTGCTCATCCTGGTAGATGATCTTAAACGATTGATCATCAGCAGCATAAATAATCGTAACCGCAGGATAGACAGTATCAACACTGACATTATCAATTGCTATAACTTTGCCATCCTTAAAACTCTCACTCGTACTGATTGGGTGATATCCAGCTTGAGGTGCTGGCGTATATTCTTCAAAACCAGTCTTAGTTGGATCTGCGTTCTGCCAGCTTCCATACGTCAAATGATCATTAAAGAGGTCCCTAGTAACGCTCCGCTCAAATGATACGCTTTGCGTTTCAGTTTTGTTCGTTCCATCGGGCAGTTGAAGAATGATCTCGCGTGTTACCGCTTTTTGATCATTTGCCTGTGACTGCGTCTGATGTTTGACGCGAATCTGGATGGCGGGACCAGATTCGACATACTTAAATGTTTTACTTTCGTCATTCGGATCATTAAAAGTCATTCCCGATGGCAATAAAGCGGAAATATCCTTATAAGCACCTGTGGTACCTTTAGTCCCTGAGAGAGTAACAGTGTACTCCTTGGCATTATCGTTAACATCAATCAAGGTAAAAGTCTGGCTTACATCGCCATTCCTAGTGTAGCTAATATTGATTGTCTGATCATTATCACCACCACCAGGTACAGCTTCCGCAACACTGGTTTTAGTTGGCTTATATCCGTCAATACTTTTGAGCCCAAGAGCGGTACTGTCTAATGCCTCAAATTTCGTATTGGTATCGGCATTGGACCATCCCGTGTAGGTAACCTCACCAGTTACCGCATCAACAGTTGCATCCTGCACGAACTTCACTTCTTGAACGATCTGCTTTGCTGCCGTGTCATCCGGATAAGTAATATTGATTATCCGCTTAACAGTATGATTTAAATTGTCCTGAGTAACGCCGGTTCCAAAGTGCTTATCCTTGGTACCTGGAATCAACGCTCCGGCGACTTGCGGCTTATCATGCGTAACCGTTACCTTTAGATGATCAACCTTAATAGTGATTGGCGTATCGGTTGCCTGAATCGTAACCTCGCTTGGCAATGATACACCTTCTGCTAACGCATAACCATCTGGCAGCTCCCAGGTAATCTTGTTGATTTTTTCATCAGTCTTGCCGTTGACTACCTGTGTACCAACGTTAACGAGACTGCCATCAGCCTTTTCGTATTGATAGTTGATGGTCTGTGTACCAGCATTAGCTGTATAGGTTATCTCAATCGAAGTATTAGTATCGCTCGTACCATTTGGATAAACCTTTTCAATCGTGGTCTGACTAGGTGTGTAGCCATCAACAGTTGGTACGGGAATATTATTATAGTAATTATACTTGCCTTCAGTATCGTAATTCCGTGTTGATGGATCCACTGCTTGCCAAGGCGTGTAGCTGATAATTTCGCCCGTGACCATGTCAACGATAGCATCACGAGCAAAGTCAACGGTCTGGGGTGTGGTTTGTTTGCCCGTGTGTGGGTCATCAATAATAACCGTCCGTGTCAAAGTCTTGTTTAAATCAGTGTAATTAATATCTTGGGCAAATTTTTTGGCCGTCGTCCCCGGAATGATACCGCCCTTAGCTACCAGCTTGCCTTGAGTAGCGGCATTATGCGTCACGGTATACGTACCATGTTTAACCAACAGCCAAGTTGCCTGGGCTGAGTTAAAGCTTTGCATCGTTGCTGTCCCGGTTAACTGCCCTTGACTATTGATCGTCCAGCCATTTGGCAGCTTGCTTGGATCACCGGCAAAAGTCCAGCCATCCGGAAAATCAGCTGTGAACTCTTGCGTTGAGCCAGCCTTGCCTTCCAGAGTAAACGCTCCCTGTGCAGTTTGATTCTCGTCAACAAAATCAATTACAAACAGTCCTTGATCCTCTGTGTTGTCACTTACGCTGTTGGCCAGTTCGGCGAAAGAGGACAGGTTCGAGCTAGTCGTGCCCTCAATCATTTTCCCATAGCCGTTGTCCATGTAGGTTTGAAACTGCAGAGCGGGCTGTTTGGCGCTATCTGCCGTATTTTCAAAAATAGATTTGAGAATCGAAGTCAGCGTGTACAGTCGTCCCTGCGAATCTTCTCCTAATGGCAGAACCGTCCGAATGATCCAAGGCCGAGTTTTCTCAACATTTGGAGCCACGTTATTCAGATCAGCTACGAATTCACCATCTTGAGGATCTCGATACGTTTTTCTAGTTTCTTTAATTAAATCAGCTGTAGTATCTTTAGGCTGATTTCTGATTTCTTCACGAGTGTAGTGCGTCGAGTAAGTTCCATTTTTAAAATAGATCCGTTCAACATTGCCATATGAAGTAACTGGATTCCATTGTGCATCCCTAGTCTGTTCTACTTTGATAAATGGAAGCAAGCGTGGATCAATCTTAAGATCATATTTCCAGCCATTGTTCTTATATGTAAATTCGCTTTTACGGTTTATGTAGTTATCAATAATGATTGCTCGATTTTTAACATCATAGTAAACATCATCAGTACCACCAGCAAAGATGCCGTTTTTTACAAAGCCAGAAAACATTGGTGCACCAATGTAGCCGCCATCCATACCATCATCCTTACCCGCGGAATCCGGAATATGCTGCGTTGGCGTAATAAAGAATCCGTTGGTATAGCTGGCCCCCAGGATGCTCTTTGAAGGATAAGTCTGGTTTCCATGAGTCAGACTGGTTGTGGTGAAAGGCATATTACCTTCATAAGAAACATAAGACCGATAGCCAAGCGGCAGTTTCGTAAAGTCATTGTCGGTTGCCTGTGACAAAATATCCTTGATTACGCCATCAAAATAAATAACACCACTAGCCGTTCTAGTTTCACTTGAGAAGATACCGGTATTTGGGAAGACCCTGTTAAATTCTGCACAGTACACATCATCATCATAGTCACCGACGTTTTGACCAGCTTTACGCGCCTCTGCTCGGGTCGATAAGTTGAAAACCTCTTTATTACTATTGGTTATCTGAATCTTGGTAATATGTTTAGCCAGACGATCATCAATCTGCAAGTTATAAAACAATCCATCCTTAGGCGTTCCTAAGGCTAGTTCCTTAGAAACATATGTATTCAAGTTGAAATTCAAATAATTTTGATTCCACACATTATTGATCGTCTTTGTTGAGGTACCTTGATCGTAATCAACTTGAGTATTGTCAAAAATCTCATCTGGGTGAAATTCAGTCGTTCGAACAGCTCGGTCGCCATCATAAAGCTTTTCTTGCAGGTCAGGCAGATGATCGTTCTTATACATCTCACTCAGCGTAATCGTGCCTGACTGTGCCTTAGAATTTTGTCCAGCATTATCAATTACTGACGAGGCATCAGAAGACTGCTCATTCGCTGTGGTTGTTGTCGATTTGCTATCAGTATTTAGTGAGCTTGAGGTTGTCGACATGGAGGCCAAATTTGCTTGAAGGGCCTCGGATGCTGAAAAATTTGTCATTACCGTGGTACTTGCCGCTTGGTCGGTATTACTATTTCCAGAAGTGGTAGTCCCGTTGTCCTCTTCTGATGTATTTACAGACGATTTAAGCGTTACCATATTTGAACTGCCAGAATCACTAGAGTTAGTCGTCTCACCAGTTGTCGGCTGAGTACCACTACTCGTAGATGCCACTGAATCAGCTGATGCAGCCTGGCCACTCGTCAGACCCAACGCAACGGTTCCCAGCGTAATCGCCAAACCCTTGGTCAATGCGTGCTTTCCCAACAACATGAAACTGGTCTGATTGGCAGTTACCCATTGACTACCCTTTTTATACATCTTCACGCGGTTCTTTTCATCGATTTCCGCGTTGTCCCCAAAACGATGAATCCTATTCATTTTGAACTCCCCTTTTAAAAAACTAATATCAAGAAAGTATAGTTAGTAAACACCTATTTTCTAATCAAATACCATCTCCGTGTAGATGATAACACTTTGATTGTTAGAATCTACATTATGTAACTTTTTCAGGGGGGATATTTTCATTAATATGTATTGATGATAAACATTAAATGAATACTGTCTTTAAAGGTTTTCCACTTAGAACGGTTGATTTTTATAGATTAAATTAACTCAATCAATTATTTTAGTTATTTAATGTTTTTCTTACCAAATTCAGTTTACCAACGATGCAAAAAACGCCACCAAGCATTTTGCTTGATGACGTTTAAGTTTATCTATATTTAAGTTAACTATTTTTCCGACTTAGCCAGCTTGGCAATTGCTTGAACCGTTTGCCGATCTTTAGCCGTGCCGTAAAACTCAGCTTCTCGTCTGGCATTGAGCTGCTTGACCAGTTCTCTGATTTCATGGTTTTGAGCCAGCTTGCGCATTGGCAGCGGAATAAATGCATTGGCGGCAATGATCGCCATCACGACCCCAACGATCCGCGCGCCATAAAACGTAACGTTTAAAAACAAAATCGTGACCGCGACTACGGCGAACAGCACCGTGTTGAAGTACAGCGGCCAGTGTGGATTATGCCGCTGCTTTTGTCCCAGATTAAAATGCAGATCATATTTTTCACAAGCCAGCTTGGCATAAGAATTCATCTTGTTCCAATAAAATGCCAAACCCACCAGTGCGAGCATTCCAATCAGATTCATCAGACTGGTGCCAACCACACTGCGAATTCCCCAAAGGATCATGCCGGTAATCAAAGTTGCCGCGTATCCCGCCATAAACGGATGACGGACAGAAAATTTTCGCATTTTAGTGCCTCCCGCTTTTAATTACCTTTATTATAAAGCCCTTTCATTTTTTGAGCAAGCGTTTGCACAAAATGGCATCATTTTTATTTTAACTTAAATTAATTTAGTAGATCAGCTTGACAAATTAAAAATCTATTTCTAAAATGAACTCATATTTAAATAATGAAAAGTTAGTGAGAATAGTAGCCGTTTTTTCTAATCTTAGCGAGCGTGGTCTGGTGCAAGCACGCATTGGCAGAAGCGGTGAAATGAACTCATTGTCAAATGGAACGGGTGCAAGCTACGTCCCCGGCCGATTACCGTTATCAATCATGGAGGTCATTGTTACAATGGCAAACCAAGGTGGTACAGCGCGCAAAACGCCCTTGAGCAGTTAGCTTAGGGGCGTTTTTATTATGAAAGGATAACAAAACAATGCGAATCAATGCCGAAGATGAACGCAACTATCTACAAACTGTTTTTGATAAATTAGGCTTTCGCCAAGAAGATGGGGCTTTGATTGCCGATACGTTAGTTGATGCTGACCTGCGGGGAATTTCCTCACATGGGATCCAAAGACTATACTGGTATCTCAGCATGATCAATGACGGCATCATTGTCCCTCAGAATCATGCCAAGATTTTAAAGGAGCTGCCCGGCGCCGTTTTAGTCGATGCCAACCAAAACATGGGGCATCTGGCGGCCAGTCTGGCAATGGACAAAGTAATTGAAAAAGCCAAGCAGATTGGGGTCGGCATTGGGGTCGTACGCAACTCCAACCACTTTGGAATTGCCGGCTACTACGTTCGTAAAGCACTGGATGCTGGCCTTTCCGGAATTGCGCTGACCAACACCCGCCCATTGGTAGTACCAACCAACGCGACCGAAGCCTTCTTAGGTTCCAATGCCTTTGCGTTTGGCTTCCCGGCCTCACCGCATCCTTTCATTTTTGACGGTGCTACTTCTGTGGTTGCTGGCGGTAAGATTCAGCTGGCTGACAAAAAAGGTATTGAGCTGCCAGGCAACTGGGTCGTTGATAAGAATCGTCAAGTCGTCAAGGATCCTAAAGAAGCTGAAAGCATCTTGGCAACCGCGGCCTTTGAAGAAGAGCAAAAAGGCGGCGGTCTCTTGACACTGGGCGGCAGTGAGGTCAACTCCAACTACAAGGGCATGGGCAACTCCATCGTCGTTGAGATTCTAACTGGTATTTTAGCCCAAGGTTCCATTTCAGCTGATACCAACACGGGTAAACACGACTTCAGCCAGTTTGTCTTTGCTTTTGATCCGGCCTTCTTTGGTGACGTTGAAACGCTTAAGGCCAACGCAACCAGCATGCTTGACCGGATTCGCCATCTTAACCATGTTCCAGGCAAGACGATTTGGGTACCAGGCGACCGCGAATACAAGAACCTGGCTGAAAATCAAAAGCACGGCGTTGATATTGATGCCAAGACGATCGAGCAAATGCGAGAAATCGCCGCTGATCTGCACATTGAAATGCCGGCAGAGGTTTAATTTAATAATAGTTCAAAAGTCGCCACGGAGTTTTTCCGTGACGGCTTTTATTAATTAATTCTGATTTTACGGCCAATCATCAAGCTGCCCTATTTTTCGCAGAATTACCTGCGCTGCCGCAACCCCACCGGCCTCGTTGAGATGCAGATGATCCCCAAAATCATAATTTTTTTTGAGACCGCCTTTATCATCAAGCAGCAGTGGGTCCAAATCAACGACCCATGGAAATTTTCTCAACTCTTGATTAATTAATAAACGGCGCTGCTGAGCATCAAGCAACACACCGGCTTGTTTCTCATCTACTCGCGGCGAGAATGGCGGAATCGTTGTTAAAATCAGCGGACAATGGCGTTCATCCAAGATATGCTTTAATTCACTGACCCCAGCTAGATATTGAATTGGCGTTACCAGTTCATGAGTCGATTGAGCGTCAATTAACGGTAAAACCAGATCATTACTGCCAATCAAGGCAATTACTGGATGCGGAAACGAATAAACTGGCTGCGTAACTCTTTTTAGCAGGGCCTGACCAAACGTTTGATAAAGCGGACCGTCTTGCGGTGCATCATGCAGCAGCCGATTACCGGAGATGCCGGTATTAACGACTACCGCCTGACCTTGCAGATGCTTGATCAATCCCGTTTCAAGCATCCCGGTTTCCGCCAGTGAATCACCAGTCAATTCTATGAGCGGAAGTTTTTGATCCGTCCAGACTTCTAAGTGGCTGAGGCAAAACCAGCCTTTGCGTGCCTGCCAGTTATGCGGGAGACGAGGCGTTGCCGTTGTTGAATTGCTATTGATGGCATTATAAAACGTCTCATCATAAACACAGCTAAAATCAACATATGACTGGCTACACGTTGCACACATCCTAAAATAAAGCGGCTGGCCAGCAGTAACCTGAAACGGCAAGGTATCGGTTTGCGCCGTACCATGACTGGCGATGACGATTCGTGTTTGACCGCCACGTGTAATCATTTTGGCACCTTGCATTTTTTCATTGTCGCTGACTTCAAGTCGATCAAAAACCAGTGGCTCATCTCCAAAGTGGTTATGTAGCTGCAAGCGCAACCCACCGCCGCTGACCTGGGGTGTAATCTTGATTAATTGCGTCAGTTTTTTCATTTTAAAAGGCAGCCCACTGAAGTCATGTGGTAAGCGGCTGTAAGCAATCTGCCATCCCATTTGCTGGCCTCCTTTCTTCATAAAAAAGGGCCGACGCTATAACACGCCGGTCCCTACCTGCTGACCAAAGAATGCTAAATTATCGTTCAAAGCTGTTGAGAAGCAGTCGTTTGGGTGCTGGAAATTTTAATGCTGCTTGGTCAGCAGATCGACAACGTCTTTGGGATCAATCCCCACAAAGTAGCGTTGCAGATCAAGTTTTGCCAATACCTGCTGCATGGCATCCTGATCATATGGCTGACCCTTTAAGGCATCTTGAACGTCTTTTACGTCACCAGTGCCAAAGAAGTCGCCATAGATCTTAACATCATTAATCTTGCCGTCTTCAACCAGGAAACGAGCATCAATGGTTCCGCCATCGAAATGCTGACGTTTTTTGACTGAGAACTTTGGTGACTTGCCATATACCCAGTCCCAATTGTCATAATAGCGTTTTTCCAATTCAGAAATCGCCGCTTCATCTTCAGGCGTCAGCTGATATTCAAACTGCTTGGCCTCCTCGATCGAATCGACATGCCAGATACGTTTGATTAATTCATCTCTAAACTGCTGCGTCGTCAGATTCTGGAATTCGGGTTTCAAATATGGCTTAACGTTGGTAACGCGCGCCCGAACTGATTTAATGCCTTTTGACTCAATTTTATCTTTTGGGACGTGCAATGCAGAAGCAACCGCGCTGGTATCAACGTCATACATCAACGTCCCATGCGAGAAGGTGCGGCCATTACGGGTATACATGGCATTGCCGGAGAACTTCTTGCCATCAATCACGATATCGTTGCGACCAGTAGTTTCAGCCCCAGTTGCGCCCATGTCATGCAGTGCATCAACAATCGGCTTAACCAGGTCCTTAAAGTCGCCGAATCGAATCTCATCGGCAGGAACGACAAAGCTAAAGCACATGTTGCCCAGATCCTGATACATCGCGCCGCCACCCGACAGACGCCGTGTAATCGTAATGTTATGTTCACGACAGTACTCGGCATTAATTTCTTCCATCGTGTTTTGATTGCGTCCCACGATAATGCAAGGCTTTTCGATATAAAACAGCATGAATGGCAGCTTCAGCTTGTCGCTGTTCATCAGATACTGCTCGGTTGCCAGATTGCGACGGATATCCTCACTAGGCATTGCTAAATATTGCATTCGACACCACTGTTCCCTTCATCCAATTTAAATATTGGTTGGCATTCCAAGACCCACATCTGCAGCATCCATCAGCGTTTCTGACAGTGTTGGGTGCGGATGAATCGTCAATGCAATGTCATCAATCTCATTTCCTGATTCGATTGCCAAGGTCAGCTCGCTGATCAGATCAGAAGCATCCGGCCCCACGATCTGAGCACCGACCATGACATGCGTATCCTTCATGAATACCAGCCGAACAAAGCCTTCCGTTGCCTTCATGGATACGGCTCGGCCATTAGCCATGAATGGGAACTTGGCGGTTTTGACGTCCAGGCCCTTTTCCTTGGCTTGTGCCTCGGTCAGTCCCGTGGTAGCAATCTCATTGTCCAGGTAGCAGACAGCCGGCATTGCGTGATAGTCGACGGTTGTTGGCTTACCAGCGATCGCCTCAGCTGCTACTTTGCCTTCGTAGCTGGCTTTATGTGCCAAGGCAGCTCCAGCCACGATATCACCGATTGCGTAAATGTTCTTAACGCTGGTCTGACCCTGGGCATCAACTTCAATCAAGCCACGCTTATCAAGCTTGATCCCGGCTTGTTCTAGTCCCATTTCCTTGGTGTTGGGACGACGACCAACTGAGACAACGACGTAATCGGCATCCAGCGTGTGTTCTTCATCGCCCACAGCATAGGTAACCTTGACACCATTTTCAGTCTGTTCTGCCTTCTTGGCCATCGCATTGGTAATTACGTCAATCCCCTTGGCCTTGAAGTCCTTTAAAGCAACCTTGACCAGATCAGGCTCATAGTTGCCCAGAATCGACTTGGTACCTTCCAGAATCGTTACGTGAGCGCCAAAGTTGGCAAAGGCATTGGCCAGCTCACTGCCGATGTAGCCACCACCGATGATGACCAGATCCTTTGGTACTTCCTTTAAGGCCAGAGCGCCCGTGGAATCCAATACGCGGCCCTCAAACTTAAAGCCTGGAATCTCGATTGGATGACTGCCCATCGCCAAAATTAAGTGCTTGAACGTGTAGGTCTGACCATGCTGATCATTGATAACACGCAGGCTGTGGTCGTTCTTCAAATAAGCTGAGCCCCAGATCACGTCAATCTTGTGCTCCTTAAACAGGAAGCCAACCCCATTGGTCATCCGCTTAACGACACTGTTTTTAAACGCTTGAACCTTTTCAAAATCAAGTTTGGCATCAGTAACCTCAATACCTTGATCAGCTGAGTTCTTGGCCGTTTGATAGTTATGACCGACTTGAATCAAAGCCTTTGATGGAATACAGCCGACGTTTAAGCAGACGCCGCCAAGATAGGTACTTTCGACAACTGCAACCTTTTGTCCCATTTCGGCAGCGTGAACGGCAGCCACATAGCCGCCAGGGCCCGCACCAACGACAATGGTATCCAAATCAATTGGGAAATCTCCAACAACCATTCGTGATCATCCTTCCATTAAAAGCAGTTCTGGGTCGCTCAACAGCTCGTGCAGACGGTTCATAGCCCGTTGCGCCGTCCCACCATCAATTACCCGGTGGTCGCAGGTCAACGAAAGCTTCAGAACCCGAGCAACCTTGATTTCGCCATCTTCAACAACCGGTTCCTGAACGATCTTGCCCATACCCAGGATGGCTACTTCTGGCCAGTTAACAATTGGGGTAAAGAAGCCACCGCCGATTGAGCCGATATTGGTAATGGACATGCTGGTATGGCTCATGTCGTCACCCGACAGCTTGCCGTCCTTGGCCTTTGCCGTATTAGCAGAAATCTGCTTGGCAATGTCAAACAGGCTCATGGAATCAGCATGCTTGATGTTTGGTACGAATAGGCCACGATCAGTGTCGGTAGCAATTCCAACATTGATGTAGTCACGGTAGACGATCTTTTCATCAGCCATGTCAACCATAGAGTTAAAGATTGGGAATTCCTTTAAGATAACCGCCAGTGCCTTGGTCATGTATGCCATGAACGTCAGATGAACGCCATGGTCCTTAGCCAGTTCCTTGTACTTCTTGCGGTGATCCCAGAGCTTGTCAACTACAACGTCTTCAAAGACCGTGATCATTGGGGCTTGTTGTACGGAGCGAATCATGGCCTTAGCCGTAGCGCGACGTACCGGCGTCATCTTTTCTTCATGCTCTGGCCATGCTGGCGTAGCCTTAGGCAGTACCGGCTGTTCTACGGAAACTGCAGTGGCTGGTTTAGCCTTTGGCATTTCAGAAGCAGCGGCTGCGGCAGGTGCAACACTGGCAGCTGGAGCAGCTTTGGCACCACCAGCCAAGAAGGCATCAACGTCCGCCTTAAGAATCTGGCCATGGTGACCGGTACCAGCAATCTTGGTCAATTCAGCACCCTTTTCACGAGCATAACGACGTACGGCTGGCATTGCCAGTACTGGCAGTGAATGGTCTGCAGCTGCTGGAGCTGGAGCAGCTTTAGCAGGAGCCGGAGCAGGTTCTTGTGCAGGAGCAGGCGCCACGTCGCCTTCAACGTTGCCTTGACCGGCTGCAACCTGCAGTTCAACCAGAACTTGGCCAACCTTGACGTCATCGCCCTTTTCAAAGTTGATCTTAGTAACCGTACCGTCAACTGGAGAAGGAATTTCTGAAGTTGACTTGTCGTTTTCAATTTCAACCATGTCAGCATCCTTGGCAATCGTATCGCCGACCTTGACGTGCCATTCGCCAATCGTACCTTCTGCCATCCCTTCGCCCAGTTCTGGCATCTTGAACTGATAGATTTCAGCAGCACCAGCCGGAGCAGCTGGGGCCGATTTGGCGGCTGGTGCTGCACTTTCATCAACGTTGCCTTGACCATCAGCGACCTCAAATTCAATCAAAACTTGGCCGACTTTGACGTCATCGCCTTTTTCAAAATTGATCTTGGTTACCTTGCCATCAACTGGAGAAGGAATCTCTGAGGTTGACTTGTCGTTTTCAATCTCAACCATGTCGGCATCCTTGGCAACGTCATCGCCAACCTTGACGTGCCATTCACCAATCGTGCCTTCTGCCATTCCTTCGCCCAGCTCTGGCATCTTGAATTCGTATTTGCTCATTGATCTTCCACCTCGCGATTAAAAGTTGACGGTTTCCTTAACCTTATCAACGATGTCTTGCTTGTTAGGCAGCCATACTTCTTCGGCATCACTGAATGGATATGGCGTGT
>ERZ839489.1528-NODE-1528-length-13933-cov-4.706946_pt1 | contig 13933 bp, 18 predicted proteins | sample MGYA00519938_ERZ839489 | MGnify/ENA primary metagenome ERZ839489 (study PRJEB31850, sample SAMEA3708846) | human gut metagenome | biome: human gut; feature: human-associated habitat; material: faeces | place: China | collected 2014 ... | reverse complement strand
TATGGAACTTTCGGAATATGCCTTAATAAAGTTTATCCACATTTAAATGTGAATAAACTTTATTAAGGCATATTCCGAAAGTTCCATAACCACATCCTACATCAAGAAGTGTTTTTTCATTTGTAATTTCGATATTGTCTAATAAAACACGTGACCCATAATCTATCATGTTTTTAGAAAAAACACCATTATCACTTGTAAATAAAAGATCATATTTATGAAATCTAAAAATAAATTGTGATTGTTCACTTTTTAAATCAGTATTATCTGTAAAATAATGTTTCATTTGTATTTCCTCTATTTCCTTTTTCTTTATTATACAAATAAATAGAATGTTAACCAATAAAAAAAAGAAGAATCGTAAGATCCTTCTTTTAAATCAAAGTTATAATTATTTAACTTCTACTGTAGCTCCAGCAGCTTCTAATTTTTCTTTGATTTCTTTAGCTTCATCAGCGGATACTTTTTCTTTGATTACTGAAGGTGCTTTGTCAACTAATCCTTTAGCATCAACTAATCCTAATCCAGTGATTTCTCTTACAGCTTTGATTACAGCAACTTTAGTTCCACCAACTTCAGTTAATGTTACGTTAACTTCTGTAGGTTCAGCAGCAGCTCCAGCATCAGCAGCAGCAGCTACAGCAACTGGTGCAGCAGCAGTTACATCAAATTTTTCTTCGATTGCTTTTACTAAATCATTTAATTCTAAAATAGTAGCTTCTTCTAAGTAAGCTAAGATATCTTCATGTGTTAATTTTGCCATGTTTATATTCTCCTTTTCATTAATTCTGCTTATTCAGCAGCTTCTTCTACTTTTTCTTCAGCAGGTGCTTCAACTGGTGCTTCTCCACCATTTTCTTCTCTTGCATCTGCTACAGCTTTTACAACTCTAGCGAATTTGCTAACTGGTGCTTGTAACATACCAAGTAACATTGAGTACATTCCTTCACGTCCAGGTAATTTAGCAATTTCATTAATTTCTTCTACTTCTAATACTTTTCCTTCAACAATTCCAGCTTTGATTACTAAAGCTTCATGATCTTTAGCAAAGTTAGCTAAAATTCTTGCAGGTGCAACGGCATCACTATGACCGAATGCAATAGCGTTTGGACCTACTAATTTATCATTGATTTCAGCATATCCAGCGCTTTCAGTAGCTCTTTGAACTAATTTGTTTTTGTAAACTTTGAATTCAACATCTTCTTCACGTAATGATTTACGTAATTCAGTGACTTCTGCTACTGATAATCCACGATATTCTACTACTACAGCAGATTGTGAATCATTAAATTTACCAGTGATTTCTTCAACAACGACTTTTTTCGCATTGATTGCTTCTACTGACATTGCTACACCTCCTATAAATTTTTATATATGCAACAATATACGCGCTATATTTAAAACTCCCATACGTAGATAGGAGTTCAAGTTCTTCATAAACTCAACACCTCGGTAACAAATTAAGGTTTCCCAGTTACTGTCTACGGTATATTGATTGCGACATTTTTTACAAACTATTTAGTAGTTTGAACTTTGATTGCAGGTCCCATAGTTGATGAAACTGCAATGTTTTTAATATAAGTACCTTTAGCTGATGTTGGTTTTAATCTTACGATTAAATCATAAATTGTGTTGAAGTTTTCAACTAATTTAGCATCATCAAATGATACTCTACCGATTGGTAAATGAACATTACCTTCTTTATCAGTACGGTAAGTTACTTTACCAGCTTTTGTTTCTTGAACTGCTTTAGCAACATCCATAGTTACTGTTCCAGTTTTTGGGTTAGGCATTAAACCTTTAGGTCCTAAGATACGTCCTAATTTACCTAATTCAGCCATCATGTTAGGAGTAGCGATCATAACTTCGAAATCTAACCATCCTTTTTTGATGTCTTCTAAAATTTCTTTACCAGCAACGATATCTGCACCAGCATCTTTAGCTTCTTGAGCTTTTTCTCCTTCAGCTACAACTAAAACTTTTTTAGTTTTACCAGTTCCGTGTGGTAATACAACAGCTCCACGTAATTGTTGATCTGCTTGTCTAACATCTAATCCTAAATTGAAAGCAACATCGACACTTGCATCGAATTTTACATTACTTGTTTTTTTAACTAATTCAATAGCTTCTTCAGCTGAATAAAGTTTTCCATTTTCAATTAATGCAGCTGCTTCTGTATATCTTTTACTTTTCTTTGCCATTTAATTTCCTCCTTAGTGGTTATAACGGATTATCCTTCCACGTGATGCTTACGCATCGATTCCTTCAACTTTTACACCCATGTTTTTAGCTGTACCAGCAACGATTTTCATTGCAGCATCTAAATCATAAGCATTTAAGTCAGGCATTTTGTATTCAGCGATTTCTTTTAATTTATCAGCTGATAATGTTCCTACAGTAGTTGTTCCTGCATTACTAGAACCTTTTTGTACTCCTAAAGCTTTTTTAATCATTTCTGAAGCTGGAGCAGTTTTTAATACAAAGCTGAAATCTTTGTCTTCATATACTGTTAAGACAACTGGTACTGTTTCTCCCATACGATCTTTAGTTTGATCATTGAAAGCAGTACAGAATTTAGGCATTTGGATACCTGCACCTGCTAATGCTGGACCAGGTTTAGCTTGCCCTGCTTTGAATTGAATTTTCATAACTCTAACAACTTTCTTACTCACGCGACATTTCCTCCTTGTAAAAATTTGTCCGTGTTGTGGTCAAATGGGTGTTACCCTTCCACACAACAATGAATGCGCAATTAGCCTATTGCGTCGACAACTAATTTACCATTATCTCTTGATAAATGCAATACTTTTTTATATTTTTTTTCATTTTATCAAATAAATTTAAAAAAAAGAAAAACTCTAGGAATTTTCCTAGAGTTTAAACAACAATTAGTCTAAAGCAGCAATCATTGCTTTGTATGAATCTTCAACTAATGAAGCTCCACCAACTAAAGCACCATCAATATCAGGTTGTTCTAATAATGCTTTTAAACCTTCAGGTTTAACAGATCCACCATATTGAATTCTTACTTGATCAGCAACTTCTTGTCCATATAATTCAGCAACTACTGAACGAATATATCCACAAACATCTTGAGCAATTTCGTTTGTAGCAGTTTTTCCAGTTCCGATAGCCCATACTGGTTCATAAGCGATAACGCTTCTTGAAGCACATTTAGGACATACATCTTTATAAGCAGCAACTACTTGAGTTTTAACAACATCTTTAGTAGTTCCAGCTTCATATTGTTCTAATGTTTCACCAACACATACGATTGGAGTCATATCATTTTTAAGAACTTGAAGCATTTTAGCGTTAACTGTTTCATCAGTTTCCCCAAAATATTGTCTTCTTTCAGAGTGACCTAAGATAACCCATTCAACTCCGATTTCTTTTAACATTTCAACAGATACTTCACCAGTATAAGCTCCGCTATCTTTGAAGTGTACGTTTTCAGCAGCTACGATTAAGTTTTTAGCTCCTGCTTTTGCAGTTTGTAAAGCTAAGTATGGAGTAGCAATTCCCCAGTCAGCTTTATCAGTTACTTCTGGATCAACAGCTTCTACGAATGCTTTTGTAGCAGCGATTGTTTTATTCATTTTCCAGTTTCCTACGATAATTGGTTTTCTCATGATTACAAATACCTTCCTTATTATTTATCATCAATTGCAGCGATACCTGGAAGAACTTTACCTTCCATATATTCTAATGAAGCTCCACCACCAGTTGAGATGTGAGAAACTTTATCAGCATATCCAAGTTGCATTACTGCAGCAGCGCTATCTCCACCACCAATGATAGTGTTAGCACCTTCTAAACCAGCTAAAGCTTCACATACAGCGATTGTTCCTTTAGCGAATGGTTCCATTTCGAATACACCCATAGGTCCATTCCATACAACTGTTTTAGCACCAGCTAAAGCAGCTTTGATGTTTTCTACAGATTTAGGTCCGATGTCTAATCCCATGTATCCATCAGGTACATCTTCACCACAAACTTTAATATCACCTTCTGCAGCAAATGCAGTATTGATTACAGAATCAACTGGTAAGATTAATTTATCTCCAGCTTTAGCTAAGATATCTTTAGCTACGTCAATTCTATCATCTTCAACTAAAGAGTTACCGATTGAATGACCTTGAGCTTTAGCGAAAGTATAGCACATACCTCCACCAACGATAACTTTGTCAGCAATTTTTAATAAGTTTTCGATAACTAAGATTTTATCAGAAACTTTAGCTCCACCTAAGATAGCAACCATTGGTCTTTCTGGATTACTTACAGCTTTTCCAATGTAGTTGATTTCTTTTTCTACTAAGAAACCAGCTGCTGATGGTAAATGAGCAGGGATTCCAGCTGTAGAAGCATGAGCTCTATGAACTGAACCAAATGCATCTTCAACAAATACATCACCTAATGAAGCCCAGTATTTTCCTAATTCAGGATCATTTTTACTTTCTCCAGCTTCATAACGAGTGTTTTGAACTAAGATAACTTGTCCATTTTCAGCGTTTTTAACAGCTTCTTCTAATTCAGCACCACGAGTGCAATCTACGAATTTTACATCTCTACCTAATAATTCAGCTAATCTAGGAGCAACAACAGCTAAGTTATTTTTAGCTTTGTCTTCTTCAGTTTTAACTTTACCTAAGTGTGAGAATAAAACGATAGCTTTTGGAGATTGTTCTAATAAATATTTGATTGTTGGTAATGCAGCAACAATACGATTATCATTAGTGATTTCTCCTGTTTCTTTACTTCTTGGTACGTTGAAGTCAACACGAACTAAAACAGTTTTTCCAACGACTTCAATATCTCTAATTGTTTTTTTGTCCATTTTTATAATTCCTCCATGGCTGAATTATATCATCTATAATCATTGTTTTCAATTAATTTCATATTATATTATGAGGTGAAAAACATGAAAAACACAAATGTAATCCCTATCCAAAAAATCCCATCTATGTTAGAGAATGATTATCAATTTGTCGATTTAAGAGATCCCTATGAGTATAAGAAAGTTCATCTGACAAAATTCACAAATATTCCCTATGAAAAGTTCAATCTCAATCAATATTATTTTTCTAAAAAAGAACCACTTATTCTTATTTGTTATAGCGGAGCTAAATCAAAAAAACTAGCAGATGATTTATGTCAACAAGGTTATGATGCTTACAGTATTGAAGGTGGATTCTATTCTATTTTGCATCAAAAGACATAAAAAATTAACGAGTATATACTCGTTAATCCAATGGTTTATTATAAAAACGTCCAATAAAGTTTTCAACTTTAGTTACAGAAACAATAATTTTAGGATCTGTTTCTTTTAAAGCTTCTAAAACATCTCCAACTTCATAACTTGATACAACTGCTGTTAAATAGCTTACAGGATGATGTGAATATCCTCCATAACCATCTAAAGCAGTAATCCCATGATGAAACTTTTCTAAATATGTATTCACCACTTCATCTTTTTTAGATGTATAAATATGTAACATAACACGTTTATATCGTGTATGGAATGTAGAAATTGTTTTTGTTGAGATAAATTGGAATAAGATAGAATACCCTGCTTTATCAAAACCAAAAATACACCCAAAGATACATAAAATCATAGCATTAAATACAAATACTTGCATCCAGATTTCTCGCCCATTTTTATTAGCAAAATATAAAGCAATAAAATCTGTACCACCTGAAGAAGCACCTGCTTTTAAAGCAAGTACAATACTCATTCCCCAAATATATCCACCAAATACAACATTTAAAACTTGTTCATCAAATAATGGATAATTTGGAATGATTTGTAATAAAAATGATGTTAAAAAGACTTGTAATAATGAAAAGAATACAAATCGTTTTGATATTTTCTTGGCACAAATAAGCGCAACAGGTACATTTAAAGCAACTAAAGTGAATGCTGTTGGAATTGATTTTCCAAATAAATCAGCAATCATATCTACAAGTAAGGCAATACCCATAAACCCACCTGACAATAAGTGTGCTGGTCTAACAAATGTTTTAGTTGTAGCAGCCATAATCAGTGAAGAACAAAAGACACACCCAAAACTAATTAAATCTCTTTTTTTTATCTTTTTCATAATCTTTCTCCCTAAATTCCACTACATTGTACTCTTTTAGAAACAATTTACAACAGTCATTTACCAAAAAAATAAAGTTAATTTATTAACAAAGAAAAAGGATTAAATTCACATCTAATCCTCTTATCTATTCTTTCTATTTTTATGATAAATATTTTCAAAAAAATCATACAACTTTAATTCATTTTGTTCAAAAAAATCAATTACTTCATCACTTGCTTGGATATCAATATTCTTATTTCTTAATATTTGATAAACCATGTTAGGATTTTCCTCAACTGATTTTCCCATATCAATGACAAATTCAAATCCATCTTGAAAAATAAAACTAAATTGTATTACATAAAATGTATATAATCCCTGATGTCCTCCACCACCTTTTGTAAAATAAAGTTCTATTTTTACTCTTCTTAAATCCTGCCAACTATATTCCTTATTTTCATTATTTTCTTTTTTAGTTATCAAACTTTTTAAAATAGATTTTCTACTTTGATAGCGATAACTACAAATTGAAATCTTATTATCTGTTAATTCAACATATTCTAATTTAGTTTCACAAATAGTAAATATAATCAAAAGAATAATAAATGAAATACACATAGAAAGAATGATGAGTCTCCCTGATGCTTCATAAAAAGATATTTGAAAATGTTGTACTGAATTTTGTGTTTGTTCGTTAACATAAGATATCATATTAGGAAATGCTAAACCTATTAAAATTCCAAAAATAGCAGAAATAAATAAAGATAAAGCACAAATACCTAATAGACGGGTTTGTCAAGAAAAGTGTGTAAGTAATTTAAACATTACTAAAAAATAGGTTATTCAAGTTTATGATTATTTCTTGTAGTGTCACTAAAAGAACTTGTATTTAATAAGCAGCAGTGTTAAAACTTATCTTTAATACTGCTGCTTTTTGAGCATATAAAAGGTTATGCAATATATGAACAATTGCATCCTTCTTGGTTAAGATTGGCTACTTAAATATTGATTGATTCTAGTTGTAAAATGATCATCTATCATCAATTGATTTAATACCATTGACCAATTCCTAATATGACCATTTTCCCATTTGTTTTCTAATTCTTTGATTCTTAGATATAAAAGTTTAAACAATGCATTCTCATTAGGAAATGTTCCTTTTTTAGTGACTTTTCTAAAACTAGAATTAACTGATTCAATCGCGTTAGTCGTATACATGATTTTTCTAACATCACTTCCATAGTTAAAAAGCTGTTCTACATGTATGAAATTTCGTTTCCAAACATCTATGGCACCTGGGTATTGAGCCCATTCTTTTTGAAATGTTTCAAAAGCCGTTTTTGCAGTTTTTATATTAGTAGCACCATAGACTCTTTTTAAAGATTGTGTGAATTTCTTATAGTCTTTACTTGGTACATATTTAATAGAGTTTCTTATTAAGTGTACAATACATCTTTGAACAACGACTTTAGGAAAGATAGCCTTTGCACCTTCCTCTAAACCCGATACACCATCCATAGAAATAAAGAACACATCTTCTAATCCTCTAGCTTTTAATTCATCAAAAATCTGCATCCATTGATTCTTGCTTTCGGTTGGTGATAACCATAATCCTAAGATTTCTTTATGACCTCTTAGATCATACCCCAAAATTACATATACAGCAGTTTGATTTACTTCATAATCATGTCTTAATGACACATACATACAATCTACAAATAAGAATGGATAGCATTTTTTAAGCGGTCTATTACGCCATTCTTCTAATTCAGGCAATATTGCATCAGTAATGTCAGATATCATTTCATGTGATACAGAAAAACCATAAATGTCTTCAACAGTTTTAGAAATATCTCTTTGCGACATTCCTCTGGCGTACATTGCGAGCACCTTTTCTTCAATTGCAGAAACATCTTTTTTACGTTTAGGTACCAGTACTGGTTCAAATGATCCATCACGATCTCTAGGTGATTCAATCTCCACTTCACCATGTGATGTCTTAAGTGTTTTCTTTGTGTAACCATTTCTTCTGTTTTCTGTTTGTTTGATACCTTTATCATTGGATTCATAGCCAAGATGATTATTCATTTCACCTTGAAGCATTGATTCAAATAAAGGCCCAAATAGATCTTTGAGAGCATCGTTCATATCTTCAACAGAGTTTGGATTATAGGCATCAATGATTGCCTGCGCGAGTGCAACTTTTTTAGGGTCACGTTTATTTCTAGTCATGTTCATATCCTCATTTCCTCCTAATTATAACATAGACAAAATAAAAACTGTGTTCATCAGGTCGCGCGCCCCTGACTTACACAGTTTATTTTACACTCTCAAAAGAGCGAATTTTTATTATATTTTCCCTACTCCATTGTTTTCCAAATACTTCCATATCTCATTCTAATGTATATTCATTTTTATAAAACACTATAACTAGACATTCCATATTCAATCTTTTATGTAAAACTGTAACAAATTGCAATACATTCCTTTTTTCATGAATTATTTTGTAAAAATAGCTTTCTATCCCTTAGTAACAATACAACATAAAATACTTCAATATCTTTCTATAATTATACTATACTTTTCTTCCCAAATAAAAAGAAGTATTCAATTTTTTTAAATTTCAAATACTTCCTTAGTTTATTCTCAATATAATTATTTTATTTCAAATTGATAATTATCTAATCCATCAATTACTGAGCAAATTTTTTCATTGTAAACATGAAATAATTCAACCTTAGCATTTTCTATAATAGAAATCATTTCTTTTTTCGATATGCCCTTTTCTTCCATCATATCTAAACATTTCGCTACGGTAATTCTATCACTTTCATGAATACTTCCCATAATCATCCACATACATTCATCCATATTATTCTTATTATCCATATAATAACTCCTTCTATTAATCATATAAATAGGTAAATTGAAGCCATAATTTTTCCGATAAAAACATTTGTAAAAATGGCTATTTTTTATTAAAAAAAGATTTTAATTCGTTTATCTTTGTAAGTCGATTTGTTTCATGGTTATTCTCATAATATATAATCACAGGTACCGTATCAACCCTATTACCTTCTAAAAAATAAATAAACTTAACATTTTTCTTCCAATACGCTGTACTAATATACTTAATAGCTACATTATTTGTCTTTAAAAATTTTTCTAATTCTTTTTGAAATTTTATACAATCAATACAATCTGGTCTCCCATAGTAGTAGTACCCTTGTTTATAATCTAATTCTGTTAAATCGCTTATACTAGCGATTTCACCTGTCTCTATCCCTTTATCATGACTATTAATCAAGACTATTGAAATCAATATACAAAATAAACTTAATATTAATAATAATTTCTTTACGGATTGCATCCTTTTGCTATTACCTTACCAAGATCAGTTTCTGTTCTATGTGGTTCTAAATTCCAAGGATTTTTAAGTTTTCCTATTGTCATATGATGACATAAAAATTGCGCTTCCATTGATGCGGTATGTTTCCATTTAGAACTACTTTTATGTTTTTTATACAATTCTTGGAACGCAGTTTTAGCCACTGCATAATTTGCTGCAGGTAAATCATTAGGGTATAAAGCAGAGCCTTTAAAATTTATGCTTAATGAAACAACTCCATTTCTTGTGATCCATTTGCTTGAATTAAAATACTTACTATAGCCAGATGATGCTCTAGCATTATTATTAGAAAGTGCCGACATATATTGTCTATATAATTCAACATCTTTTTGAGTTGCATACATATGATTTGAAATATCATAGTCATTGCTATATAATTCACCATTTTGTATCAAATAATAGATGTTTATATATTCCATAATTTCTTCATCTTTTTTTGAAATATTTTCTGATTTTTCTAAAGCACTAGCAGTTACACAATTAACACCTAAAAGTAAAGCTACTAAAGCAGTAAATAAAATTTTTTCATTTGAATTCTCCTTTCAATCAACAATTAGTTTTTTTACAAAACAATACTACTAAAACTATTTGAATCACACATACACAAAGAAAATATATAGATAATATTTGCACCATAAATGGAACAATATCCAGCAACGCCGCCCAATCACTTTCTATCAGTAATCCTTTTATATAATTTATACACATCAACAAGGTGATTATACTAATGATATTGTTAATAACCAATGTATAAATGAGCTGTTTGCTTTTATTTAAAAAGAACATAACGTTAATAAATAACAATAATATATTTGCGAACAAGCATAATGCAATAATAAGTATCAATATTTTCACCTCCGTTAAACAACGATTACTTAAATTAAAATATTCTAGTCATATGTTTAGATATATACACAATGTCAATATGAAATAAATACAATTCAATAAAACTTGCATTTTGTTGTTTATATATTTATCATTTTCTCTTTGAAATAATTTTATATTATTTGCTTTCCTCTACCATTTTCTTAATTTTCTTATATAAATAAAGATAGTTAATTAGGCTTTTTTTAATACTTCTTCAACTATTCTTTCTGTATTATTTTCTTTTTGGCTATTAATTACATTATAAATAAAATTATCAAAATCTTCCTCATTCATCATTATAACTTCACCATTTTTTATAAGTTGGTGTACTGTATGACTTCCTATATATCCTGCTCCACCACAAACTAATACTGACATTTATAAGTTTTATTGGTTTATTTGTTAAAAATATTTTCTCACCAATTTCTGAATATCTTAAAATAGAAACACTTCTCATTTTATTCATTAATTGCATGAAATCACTTGGACAATTTAAAAGGGCGGAGTGTTTACTTATATCTTGTAAAACTATATTTGCATCACAAACATAAATTCTATTTAATACATCTCTTAAAAAATAGCATACAACAAAGAAATCTACCATTTCCATCGGTACATGAGACATCCACACTCTAATTTTATCACCTTGCTTGATTTTGTATAAACCATTTAGAAATAAAGAATATTTATTATAAAAATATTCTTTATTTCTTTTACCGTAATCAACAACACCATATTTACATAATTGTTCATATCTTTCATTAATACTAAAATCCTTAAAGTTTCCTAACGAATAATCGTCTGGACAACAAAGAATAGTATCAGAATCTATGAATCCTGTTGCATATAAATAACGTAAATTTGCTTCAGTTGTACTATCGAAACACACTTCTATCATTTTATCCAATTTTTAAAGTCATTGTTTGGGTAATTCTTCCTCCATTCAAGACTTCCCCTTCTACTAATGAAATATAACATTTCGCTTTATTTCCTTTTTTAAATGACTTTGTTCCGTCTACAAAACAGCCTAGTAAATAATTTGGAGAATTACTATGTTGCTCAATAGCTATGGTATTAGAAGCATACGAATTTTGATCTTTAATGGTGTGTTTACCATAAATACTTCTAATTCTTGCTTTTTTATTTTTTGCTTCTAATTTTATGTGTAGATCAATTGTTCTATCCGCTGCAACAATTTCAAACAACGTACCCCTTTGCTGAGAAATACTATCCTTATTTTCTACAAATCCACCTGTCTCCTCATCCAAATATGGCACCTGCTCTGCTTCATAAACAATCGGCTCTTGCTCCTGAATATTGTCATCTTATGCATAAGATGGTGATGCAATCAGCCCAAAAGTAAGAAGCATAACCGTTAAAATAGTTAAAATTCTTTTTATCTTTATCTCCTCTTCTTTTATATTTCGAAAACGTTCTCTAATTGAATATTATCATATATTAAATTATTTGTACATAGTTTTTCTATGTATTGATGTTTTTTAAATATATATTATAATATAATTATCTTAACGTTAAGGAAGTATTAATATGGCCAGAAAAAATAGTTTTTTTAAATTAGATATGTTACTTCTATGTATAATTGCCAAACAAGATTGTTATGGTTATGAAATTACAAAACAAATTAAATTATATTCTCACGAGTTAATAGATATTAAAGAAGGTACTATGTATCCTATCTTGTATAAATTACAGGATGAGAATTATATTTCAAGTTATGAAAAAGTAATCGAACGTAAGGTAAGAGTTTATTATCACATAGAAGAAAAAGGAAAAGAAAAATTATTAGAAATGATTAATGAGTTTAATAATGCTGTTGACGGAATTCACAACGTTATTAAAGAATCTTTGGGAGGAGCTTATGAATAATATAAAAAAATACATTAAGAACATTTGGACAATTATGCCTATGCATACTAAAAAAGAAAAATTCTATTTAAATGAATTAAAAAAACATTTAAATGAATATTTAGATGATCACCCACAATGTTCATATGATGATATTGTTCAACAATTTGGAGAGCCTAAAGATATTGTTGTGAATTACATACAAAACAGTGATGAAAATAATCTTATTAAAAGAATGAAATTAAAATCAAATATACAAAAATTTCTTATATTCTTTTCAGTAATTTGCACAATTTTAGCAATTTTCTTTAGTGTTCTATGGTATGATTACATACAGGAACAAAAAAATTCTATTATTTATGAAATTGAAACAACAATTACCGAAAATTAAATAAATAGTGAGAATATGAAAAAATTTGATATCACTAATGTAATCTATTACTTATTTATATTTATAGCAATCATTTTGCTAATTAACTCATTGATTTTTAATGATAATAACCACAGTTTTTTAACAAGCATTATCATAATTGGTATATCTGTTTTAAGAAAAATAAGATAACAGTATTAAAAAACAAAATAACTACGTAGTCCTTTCTACATAGTTATTTTATTTTTTTATAACATTTTGATGAAAATTTTGCACTTTTTTTTAATTTTTTTGGTATAGCCCATTTTTAGGGCAGTTTTAAGCATTATTTTATTCATAAAAGCTGAAAACCCGCAAATCAAAAAAACGTTGATTTCATGCGGGTTTTAGCGTAAAAAAAAAGGCTTCTTCTATCTTGAAACCCTTTTTTATTTAGCATATTTTTCGCTAGATTAAGCTAATTATTATTTTATCTGCTTATATATTCAATAATGTTTATTTATCAACACTTTACTTCATTTGTATTTTATACCATTTTTAACTATTTAATAATAACACAAATTTATTTGGTATTTTTTTGGTATAAAATATGATAAATATAATCCAGCGAAATTTATATTTAGAAAAATAATATATCACAAATTATTTTTTATAATATTTATAAATGCATTTGAGTTGTAACATTAACAATTTCTTTATAATAATCATCTTGTGATTTTGTATTACGATCAATTGATAAATCTAAGTGACCATCTTTCATATAATAAACTTTCTTTGAATAAGAAGCCACAAAACTATCATGAGTAACCATAATAATAGTTGTGTGTTTTTCTTCATTGATTTTAACTAGATATTCCATCAGCTCCCTAGCATTTAAACTATCGAGATTTCCTGTTGGTTCATCCGCAAAGATGATCTTTGGCTCATTAATCAACGCTCTCGCAATTGCTGCTCTTTGTTGTTGTCCTCCTGAACATTGGGAAGGATATTTATCAATGATTTCTTCGATATTTAACATTTTTGTAAGTTCGTTTAATTTTTCTAATTGTGTTTGTTGATCTACTTTATTAAGTCTTAATGAAAATAAAATATTATTTTTGATTGTTAATGATTCAATAAGATTATAATTTTGAAAGATAAAACCAATTTCTTCTTTTCTTAGATTTGCTTTTTCCTTTTCTGATAAAAGAAGTAAATCTTTTTGATTAAGAAAAATTTGTCCATGAGTTGCTTCATCAATCGTTGACAAGATATTAACAAGTGTTGTTTTTCCTGAACCAGAGGCTCCCATAATACAAATAAAATCACCTTTTTCTACTTTAAAGTCTAACCCATTTA
>ERZ839489.1524-NODE-1524-length-13984-cov-2.875224_pt1 | contig 13984 bp, 10 predicted proteins | sample MGYA00519938_ERZ839489 | MGnify/ENA primary metagenome ERZ839489 (study PRJEB31850, sample SAMEA3708846) | human gut metagenome | biome: human gut; feature: human-associated habitat; material: faeces | place: China | collected 2014 ... | reverse complement strand
GGCGGCCTTATAGATGAATTTGAAAAAGCCGGGATCCGCGCATTCGGACCAAGAAAAAATGCAGCAATCCTGGAGGGAAGCAAGGCATTTTCAAAAGATCTGATGAAAAAATATGACATCCCGACCGCAGCATATGAGAACTTTGACAATGCAGACGAAGCGCTGGCTTATCTGGAGACAGCCAAATTTCCGATCGTTCTGAAGGCAGATGGTCTGGCACTTGGAAAAGGTGTACTGATCTGTAATACGTTGGAAGAAGCAAAAGCCGGCGTGAAAGAGATCATGCTGGACAAGAAATTCGGTGCATCCGGTAATACCATGGTTGTAGAAGAATTCATGACAGGACGTGAGGTTTCTGTTCTTTCCTTTGTAGATGGAAAGACCATCAAGACTATGACAAGCGCGCAGGATCACAAGAGAGCCAAAGACGGAGACCAGGGATTGAATACCGGTGGTATGGGAACTTTCTCACCGAGTCCTTTCTATACAAAAGAAGTTGACGAATTCTGCCGGAAATATGTGTACCAGAAGACGGTAGATGCAATGGCAGCAGAGGGAAGAGAGTTCAAGGGGATCATCTTCTTCGGACTGATGCTTACCGAAGACGGACCGAAGGTTCTGGAATACAATGCCAGATTCGGAGATCCTGAGGCACAGGTTGTTCTTCCGCGTATGAAAAATGATCTGATCGATGTGATCGAAGCCTGTATCGACGGAACACTGGATCAGGTAGATCTTCAGTTTGAAGACAATGCAGCAGTCTGTGTGGTACTTGCATCTGACGGTTATCCGGTCGCTTATGAAAAAGGACTTCCGATCACAGGTCTTGACGAGTTCAAGAAACATGAAGGATACTATTGCTTCCATGCCGGAACCAAATTCGACGGAGACCAGATCGTGACAAACGGAGGACGTGTCCTCGGTGTGACAGCCAAAGGAGCAACGCTCAAAGAAGCCCGTGCCAATGCTTACAAAGCAACCGAATGGGTTAAATTTGATAACAAATATATGCGCCACGATATCGGAAAAGCGATTGACGAGGCTTAGGAATTTAGGGCGGGATCTTTCTTATTCAGAGGGATTTCGCCTTTTTTGAGTTAAGTGAAAAATTTAATCTTTAAGAAGTTCTAAAGATTTCATGAACTTCTTGACAAATCGGACTTTGAATACTATGATTATCAATAGTTATGGGAAAAGGCAATGAGAAAGAGGAGTATGCAGACTGGTCCGAAGAAGAGAGAACCGTTCACAGGCTGAGAGACGGTTTACGGGAAGTGGTTGCAGAAGGTAGCTTTGGAGCCGGGTATCTGAAAAAGGGCGAGTAGGATATCACGGGGTGGTTTCCGTTATAGAACTGTGAGAGATACGAGATGGATTTATTTCGTGGAACAAAGGTGGTACCGCGTTTATACACGCCCTTTACATATTGTAAAGGGCTTTTTTTATTCTTTATAGAGAGAGCAAAAGTGCGCGGTGGACTTATAAGAGGAGGAAACAATGAGTAAGAATCTTGAAAAGACCTACAATCCGAAAGAGATTGAAGCGAAACTTTATGAAAAATGGTGTGAAGAAAAGTATTTTCACGCTGAAGTTGACAGAAGTAAGAAACCATTTACAACGGTAATGCCGCCACCGAATATCACCGGTAAGCTGCATATGGGACATGCTCTCGATAATACACTTCAGGATATCCTGATCCGTTACAAGAGAATGCAGGGATATAATGCACTGTGGATCCCGGGAACAGACCACGCTGCAATTTCAACAGAAGTAAAGGTTACAAACCAGTTAAAGGCAGAGGGAATTGATAAGAAAGAACTCGGAAGAGAAGGATTCCTTAAGAGAACCTGGCAGTGGAAAGAAGAGTACGCAGGAACCATCGAAGGTCAGCTGAAAAAGCTTGGTGTATCCTGTGACTGGGACAGAGAACGTTTCACCATGGATGAAGGATGCTCGAATGCGGTCAAAGAAGTATTCCTTCGTCTTCACGAAAAAGGATTTATCTACAAAGGTTCCAGAATCATCAACTGGTGTCCGGTATGTAAGACTTCCCTTTCTGACGCAGAAGTTGAGCATGAGGAACAGGCAGGACATTTCTGGCACATCAAGTACCCGATCGTAGGAACAGAACGTTTCCTTGAGATCGCAACTACACGTCCGGAAACTCTGCTTGGAGATACAGCGATCGCCGTACATCCGGACGATGACAGGTACAAAGATATCGTAGGAAAGAATGTCATCCTTCCGTTAGTTGGAAGAGAAATCCCGATCGTGGCAGACGCTTACGTTGATAAAGAATTCGGAACAGGTGCGGTTAAGATCACACCGGCACATGACCCGAATGACTTTGAAGTAGGAAAGAGACATAATCTTCCGGAAATCAACATCCTGAACGATGATGCTACCATCGTAGAAGGATACGGAAGATATTCCGGAATGGATCGCTACGAAGCAAGAAAAGCAATCGTAGAAGATCTGGAAAAAGAAGGATACCTTGTAAGCATCGAAGAACATGTACACAACGTTGGAACACATGACAGATGTAAGACAACCGTTGAACCGATGATTAAACCACAGTGGTTTGTTAAGATGGATGAGCTTGCCAAACCGGCGATCAATGCGATCAAGACCGGCGAATTAAAATTCGTACCGGAACGTTTCGGTAAGATCTACCTGAATTGGCTGGAAAATATCCGTGACTGGTGTATTTCACGTCAGATCTGGTGGGGACACAGAATTCCGGCCTACTATTGTGATGAATGTGGAGAAGTGGTTGTTGCACGTGAGATGCCGGAAAAATGCCCGCATTGCGGATGCACACATCTGACACAGGATGAAGATACACTGGATACCTGGTTCAGTTCAGCACTGTGGCCGTTCTCAACACTTGGATGGCCGGAAGAGACAGAGGACTTCAAGTATTTCTATCCGACAGATGTACTGGTAACCGGTTATGATATTATTTTCTTCTGGGTAATCCGTATGGTATTCTCCGGATATGCACATACTGGAAAAGCACCGTTCCATACTGTTCTGATCCATGGACTGGTAAGGGATTCCCAGGGACGTAAGATGAGTAAATCTCTTGGAAATGGTATCGATCCGCTGGAGGTCATTGATGAGTACGGTGCAGATGCACTCCGTCTGACTCTGATCACAGGAAATGCACCGGGAAATGATATGCGTTTCTACAACGAACGTGTAGAATCCAGCCGTAACTTTGCCAATAAGGTATGGAATGCATCCAGATTTATCATGATGAACATGGAAGATAAGGTAATTTCCAAACCGGATGAGGCAGACTTTGAAGTAACCGATAAATGGATTTTATCCAAGGTAAATACACTTGCAAAAGATGTAACTGAGAACATGGATAAATTTGAACTGGGTATTGCAGTACAGAAAGTATATGACTTTATCTGGGATGAATTCTGTGACTGGTACATCGAGCTTGTAAAATACAGGATCTACCATTCTGATGAAAATTATAAGAGCGCCAATGCAGCACTTTGGACACTGAAGACGGTTCTTGGTAATGCACTGAAGATGTTACATCCATTTATGCCATTTGTAACAGAAGAAATCTACAGCGCACTGGTACCGGAGGAAAAATCTCTGATGATGTCAGACTGGCCGCAGTTTAGCGAAGACTGGTGCTATGCAGACGCTGAAAATATAACAGATCATATGAAAGAAGTTATCCGTGGTGTCAGAAATGCGCGGGCAGAAATGAATGTACCGCCGAGCCGTAAAGCAAAGGTTTATGTAGTATGCGAAGATGAGAAGCTCTGTGAAGGATTCGAAGAGCTGACAACATGCGCATGCCCGCTTATGAGTGCTTCTGAACTTGCTGTCCAGGCTGATAAGGCAGGTATTGCGGATGATGCCGTATCGATCGTAGTACCGGATGCTTCTGTATATGTACCACTGGAAGAGCTGATTGACTTCGAACAGGAAATCGAGCGTCTGACAAAAGAAGAAGAAAAGCTTACAAAAGAAATCAACCGTGCAAAGGGAATGCTTTCAAATGAAAAATTCGTCAGCAAAGCACCACAGGCAAAGGTTGATGAAGAAAAAGCAAAGCTTGAAAAGTATACACAGATGATGGAACAGGTGAAAGAACGTCTGGAGGCTTTAAAGGCAGGAAGATAATCACTGCAGGAAAGTACTAAGGCATATTCTTTTTTAGCCGGATATACCGTCAGGCGCAGCATAAACTGCGCCTGACGGTACAGAAACACGTAAGGGGTTAAAAGACGATGAAGGAAATTCATTTTAAAAAGATTCAGTGGAAAAAACCGGATCTGAAAGGAAAATGGCAGAAGCTGAAGAATATGAAGCCAGGAGATATAAAGGCGCATTTAAAAAAGCAGCATGAGCGAAGACAGCAGATTCTTGAAAAGCGGCGAAACAGCAAATTCGCAAAAAAGATGGCACCGTACTATAAGATAATGAACCGGTTCTCTTTGCCGCTTCAGGCACTGTGGGCTTGTATCATTAACTTTATCATTGAAGCACTGTCCAGACATTCTGCAATTGCAGCTTGGCAGTATATGACAGGAACACCGCTGGTATTTTTGTACAATGCCGGAATGATTTTCGTTACACTTTTAATCGCTTATCTGGTGCGGCGCCGGGTGTTTACACGACTGATCATCAGTGCATTGTGGCTCTTTCTGGGTGTTGTCAACGGAGTGATGCTGGCAAAGCGTGTTACGCCGTTTAATGCACAGGATCTAAAGACATTTACAGAAGGACTGTCACTGTTTACAAACTATTTCTCGGTGGCAGAGCTTGTGATGATGGGAATTGGTGTTCCGGCACTGATCATCTGGCTGGTTGCCATGTGGAGACGTGCCGGACAGTATGAAGGAAAGATGCACAGGATCCCGATGCTGATTATTGTTGTTGCAGCGTTTTTTGGATATTCTGTACTGACAAATGTTGCTGTAGATAAGAGGATTATTTCTACTTACTTTGGAAATATCGCATTTGCTTATCAGGATTACGGACTTCCGTATTGTTTCTCGGCCAGCCTTTTTAATACAGGTATTTCAGAACCGAATGATTATAACAAAGACACGATCGAGAAGATCACGGATAATAGAGAGATGACAGAGAGCACATCCGACAATGGTGTGAGACCGAATGTCTTGTTTGTACAGCTGGAATCTTTCTTTGATCCTATTGAATATGAGGATCTGCAGATGTCAGAGGATCCGATTCCGAATCTGCGCAAGATGTTTGAAAATTATTCTTCCGGATATTTTAAGGTTCCTTCGGTAGGAGCCGGAACAGCCAATACAGAATTTGAAGTGCTGACAGGTATGAACCTGCGTTATTTCGGACCGGGCGAGTATCCTTATAAGACAAAGCTTAAGAATCAGGTATGTGAAAGTGCAGCAACTGCATTTTCTGCATTCGGTTACGGAACCCATGCGATTCACAACAACGGTGGTAATTTCTACAGCCGTGCGAAGGTATTTAACAATATTGGTTTTGACAGCTTTACAAGTAAAGAGTTTATGAATATTCTCCAGACAACAGAGAATGGATGGTCGAAGGATGATATTCTTCTGACGCACATCAAAGACGCTCTGGACTCTACCGAGCAGGAGGATTTTGTATTTACAGTCAGTGTACAGGGACATGGAAATTATCCGACAGAAAAGGTGATTGAGAACCCGAAGATCACCGTAACAGGAGCACCGACAGAAGAGAAGAACAATGCCTGGGAATACTATGTGAACCAGGTATATGAGATGGATCAGTTTGCCGGTAATCTGGTAAAAATGATGGAAGAACGCGGTGAGCCGACTGTGGTCGTATTCTATGGTGACCATCTGCCGACAATGGGACTGGAAGCAAAGGATATGAAGAACCGTTATCTGTACAATACAAATTATGTGATCTGGGACAATCTTGGACTTCAGAAAGAGGACCGGAACATTCCGTCCTACCAGATCATGGCGGATGTGATGGACCGCCTGGGATTACATTCCGGTACGGTATTCAACTATCACCAGCAGAGACGCCAGACAAAGGATTATCTGAAGGATCTGGAGCTGTTACAGTATGATATTCTGTATGGAGACCAGTATGTATACAATGGTAAGCCGCCGATCACAGAAGGCCATATGCAGATGGGGATCAAGGAGGTTACGCTCACGGATCTTGTAGAAAATCTGGATGAGACCTACAGCCTCTACGGAACAAACTTTACTAAATGGAGCAAGGTTTACATCAATGATGAAAAGCAGGAATCTACTTTCCTCAATAATACAAGGATCGAACTTCCGGACAGTAAGCTGAAGGATGGAGACATCATTACGGTCAGCCAGGTCGGATCAAGCAATACCATCTTCAGGACTTCAAGAGAATATATTTACATGGATGGAAAAATCCTGGAATATACAGATGAAGTAAAAGAACAGAAGAATTCTGCAAAGATGGACGGCGATCAGCAGAAGACAGAAAATGCCGGACAGTCCGGAGAACAGCAGGATCAGAATAATAAAGAAGAAAAGAGCGGGCAGCAGTAGAGTTCCGCTTAAGAAAGACGGGAAAGATTGTGAAGTATGAAGAAGTAGTCCGATATATAGAGGACATACCAAAATTTACAAAGAAGCATACGCTTTTGCATACCCGTGAATTTATGAGAAGATTGGGGAATCCCTGCCAGGGAAGAAAGGTTCTTCATGTGGCAGGGACGAACGGAAAGGGAAGCGTCTGCGCATATATGCAGGCGATTCTTCTTTTTGAGGGAAAGCGTGTCGGATTTTTTACATCACCACATCTGGTGAAGCTCAACGAGCGGATCCGGATCAATGGAAAAGATATTGACGATGATACCTTCTGCCGGATTTTTGCAAAGGTGCGGCAGGTGGCAGAAGAACTGGAAAAGGAAGGGCTGGAACATCCTTCTTATTTTGAATTCCTGTATGGAATGGGTATGCTTGCATTTGAAGAGAATGATGCAGAGTATATTGTACTGGAGACAGGACTTGGAGGAAAGCTGGATGCGACTAATTCCTTCGAGCATCCGTTCCTGAGCGTGATTACATCGATCGGACTGGATCACACAGAGATCCTTGGAGATACGATTGAAAAGATCGCGGGAGAAAAAGCCGGAATCATCAAAAAAGGCGTACCGGTATTTTTTGACGGCTCTGATGAAAGAAGTAGTCGGGTTATAGAAGAAACTGCCGAAAATGTAGAAGCACCGTGGTATAAAATGGAAAAAGATGCGTTGAAAATTCAAGAAATTACAGACAAACATATTGCTTTTTCTATTTTGGATGAGTATGATAATAATACCGTATGGCAGGTGGCTAGCACCGGAATCTATCAGGTGATGAACGCAGCACTTGCAATCCGGGCGATGAGATATACATTTGGCGAAAAGGCAGAAATCTGCAAATGGCAGAAGGTGGTTGCATCTGTTAAATGGCAGGGAAGAATGGAAGAGGTTCTTCCCGGAGTTATCTTTGACGGGGCGCATAATCTTGCGGCAATCCGTGAATTTACAAAGAGTATCCGGCTGCAAAGAGAGGTGGAAGGGGAAATCCATCCACTGATAATCCTTTTTTCAGCCGTTGCAGATAAGGATTATAGTCATATGATCGAGCTTTTATGCAGAGAATCGAAAGCAGATGATTATGTCATTGCCAAAGTAGATAATAAAAGGGGAGCGCAGGCAGATACACTTGCCGCGTTGTTCCGGAAGTATACAGACAGACCGGTCTATCGGGAGGACACGCTTGCTGATGCATTTACACGTGCACTGAATGAAAAGGGCAGCGAAGGGAAACTTTACTGTCTGGGGTCGCTCTATCTGATAGGGGAGTTAAAAGAACTGATAGGAGGACAAGATGCTTAATTTTGAAGAAGAACTTAAGAAGTTCAAACCAAGTCTGGAAGTAGAAGATATCGAGAATGCAGTATATCAGGAGGATCTGTCTGATATGACAGATATCTTAAGAGAGATGATGGATCAGAAAAAATAGGGGAGATTTTGATGGACTATAAGCAGAAACTCGAGTACCAGTCGAACTACTGGTACAATGATGGACTGAAGAAAGCGCAGATCCGGGATCTGTCCGGGGCAATTGTGTCGTTAAAAAGAAGTTTGCAGTTTAACAGAGAAAATATCACAGCGAGGAATCTTCTCGGACTTGTCTATTATGGACGTGGAGAAGTAGCGGAGGCTCTTGTAGAGTGGATCATCAGTAAAAACTTCAGGGCTTCAGAGAATATTGCCAGCTACTATATCAGTAAGGTTCAGGATAATCCAAGTGAGCTGGAGAAGGTGAATCAGGCAGTTCACAAATACAACCAGTGTCTTGGATACTGTAGACAGAATGGAGAAGATCTTGCGATCATCCAGCTGAAAAAGGTGGTTGTGGCACATCCGTCTTTCCTGAAGGCATATCAGCTTCTGGCACTTCTTTATATGCATTCCGGACAGTATTCCAAAGCAAGACAGAGCCTGAAGACGGCACTCAAGCTGGATGTGACGAATGATATTACGCTCCGGTATATGCATGAGCTGAACCGTCAGCGGAATCGGCAGGTTGCACATATTAAAGAGGAAAAGCATGGCAGACAGTCGGTTGTCACATACAATCTGGGAAATGAGACGATCATCCAGCCTGCAGCAACACTGCGAGATAATGCGGCAGTGATGACAGTTGTCAATATTCTGATCGGTATGGTGGTTGGAGCGGCAGTGGTGTGGTTCCTGATCGCTCCGGCGGTAAACCAGACAAAGTCGTCTACAAAAAACCGGAATGTCATTGCACTAAGCGAGCAGATAGCTTCACAGAAGACACAGATCCAGACGCTTAAGGATGAACTGGAGGGATACCGTAACAGCAGTGATGAGGTAGAATCGGCAAAGCAGACCGCCGCATCCACACAGGACAGCTATGATGCCCTGATCAAGGTATATCAGCAGTATTATGGCGGAACAACGAGCAATGCGGATATGGCAGATACGTTGCTTGGACTGAACAGGGATTCGTTGGGAGAAGAGGGACAGAAAATCTACGATTCGATCTCCGGTTCCGTGTTCCCGCGAGTATGTGTGAGCCTGTATTCGACCGCGCAGTATGAAGTGCAGAGTGGAAATTATGATGATGCCATTTCGGATCTTGAAAAGATCCAGAAGATGGATGACTCTTATAGTGATGGTGGTGTGTACAAGCTTCTTGGAGACGCGTATGCCGGTAAAGGTGATAAGGACAATGCAAAGAGCAATTACGAAAAAGCAGCGACCGATTATCCGGGAACACAGGCAGCATATTCGGCACAGAGCGCACTGGATGCAATGGGATCAGATGGAACTTCGGAGAATACTTCCGGTGGAACAGGCACCCAGGGACAATAAAATATAAAAGGCACAAAAGAGAAAGTAGCGAAAAAAGGCGTTACTTTCTCTTTTTGTTTTATAGGAAATTCCGAAGGAACTTCCTATAAAACAAAAAGCACTACGTGCTGTAAATGCGCACTCTTTTTATAAATCCATCAAGGCTATTGGCGTATTTGTATAAATAAAAAAGACAGAAAGGGGTTTAAGCAAAAATGCAGTATCAGATCAAAGAAAATTGTCTTACGATTTTTCTTCCGGCGGAGGTGGATCATCACAATGCGGAGGAGATCAAACGGGAGGCGGATAAGGTGATCGAGGAGCAACATATCAAATATGTGATCTTTGATTTTGGAAGAACGAATTTTATGGACAGTTCCGGGATTGGAGTGATCATGGGACGGTACCGGCATATCTTTCTTCTTGGCGGGGAAGTATGGGCGATACATACAAGTGAACGGATGCGGCAGATTCTGAATATGTCCGGCGTGACGAAGATCATACAGATTTATGAGGAGGGAATGATGTAATGGAATATTTTAACGAGATGGAAGTAGTTTTTGACAGCAGATCGGAGAATGAGGGATTTGCAAGGGTGGCAGTGGCTGCGTTTATGACGCAGATGGATCCGGTTCTGGAGGAAGTGGCAGACGTGAAGACAGCGGTCTCTGAAGCAGTGACAAACAGCATTATTCATGGATATGAGGGACGGACGTCCGGAAAGATCACGGTCTGGTGCGGGATTGAAAAAGATAAGAAGACCATTCTAGTCACAGTGAAGGATCAGGGCATCGGTATCGAAAACGTGGAGCAGGCGATGGAGCCACTCTATACGACCAGGCCGGATATGGATCGGTCCGGGATGGGATTTGCATTTATGGAAGCATTTATGGATGAAGTACAGGTGGAATCTGTGCCTGGAAAAGGGACTACGGTTTGGATGAAGAAAACGACAGGAGGGGAAAAGAAGGAAGCTGTATGGACCACACAATCGCATTGATCAGACGGGCTCACGAAGGGGATGAAAATGCGAGGGCACAGCTTGTGGAGGAAAACACCGGTCTGATCTGGTGTGTGGTGAAAAGATTTTACGGACGGGGCACAGAGGCAGAGGATTTATTTCAGATCGGAAGCATCGGGCTTTTAAAAGCGATCGATAAGTTTGATCTGGGCTATGATGTGAAATTTTCTACCTATGCAGTTCCGATGATCACAGGAGAAATAAAGCGTTTCCTGCGTGATGACGGGATGTTGAAGGTCAGCCGTTCCTTAAAAGAGATTGCATATAAAGCATATCAGGCAAAGGAGGCGCTCACGGAAAAGCTTGGAAGAGAACCGCTGCTGGAAGAAATTGCGGAAGAAACGGGTGTGGAAAAAGAGGAGCTGGTGATGGCGATGGAGGCAGCAGGAGAAGTGGAATCGCTTCACAGACCGGTCGGTATGAAAGATGGAAATGAAGTAATGCTGCTGGAAAAGATTGCAGATACAGGCGGTGCAGAAGAAAAGATCCTGGATCATCTTCTGCTTACAGAGCTGATAAAAGAATTAAAAAAAGACGAGAGAAAGCTTCTGTATCTGCGCTATTTTGCAGATAAGACGCAGACAGAAATCGGCGAAGAGCTTGGAATTTCCCAGGTGCAGGTATCGCGGATGGAGAAAAAGATCCTGAAAACCATGCGGGAACACGCAAAAGAATAAAAGGATGTATGTTTTCTGGAAAAACAGGGATACTATTTCCTATCTGAAACAGATCACAAAGGAGGCGGATGCGATTGGAAAGAAGAAAAAAATATATCTGGGGCTGTGTTCTTTGTGCCCTGCTGACAGCTGTTCTGATCGGAATGATCTACTATTATAATGATGTCCGGGGGACAGACCAGGTAAGTGAAGGAACGCTGATCTGGCAGGCGCTACCGGTAAAAGAAAGGACGGATACAGATGTCTTCGGGAAATGAAATACTTTATATCAAAGGGGAAAAGAATACCGAGGTGAAAGAACCAAATGTGACATTGGGAGATATCCTGACAATGGAATGCAGCAATTCTTCCATCATGAACAGGATTAAACCACTGCGGATTCTGAAAATCCCGAAAAAAGAACAGCACAGATATGTGGTGTCTGTTCTGAAAATCATAGAATGTATCCATCGGGAAATTCCCGGACTACAGATTCAGAACGAAGGAGAAAGTGACCTGATCATTACCTATGAAGGGGAGAAAAAACGAAATGCTATCTGGCAGGGAATTAAAGTGGTTGTAGTTGCGGGAATCACATTTATCGGAGCAGCATTTTCCATCATGGCATTTAACAATGATGTGTCGGTGACAAAGATGTTTTCCCGGATTTATCTGCTTCTTACCGGAGAAGAATCGAATGGATTTACCCTGATAGAGCTGACTTACTGCATCGGGCTGATCGTAGGGATCCTGATTTTCTTCAATCATTTAGGAAGAAAGAAATTTACAGCAGATCCGACGCCGATGGAAGTGGAAATGCGTTTGTATGAAAATGATATTCAGGAAACTTTGATCGAAGCTTATGCGAGAAAGGAAAAAGAATCTGCCTAATCCACATCGACTTCTTTTTCCTTTCTCGCATAAGCTTCGATCTGGTGGCGGTGGTTGGTCTTGCATCCGGATTTGCAGTCGCGGCAGGACTGTTTTCATTTATTATCGGACTTGGCGTAGTGTCAGATTTTGCAGACCGGACACATACAGGGGAGCATGTGATGCTTTATGAAGATGCCATTGTAGTTGGCGGAATCCTGGGGAATCTGCTGTTCGTGTTTAAGATTCATATTCCGGGAGGCGGATGGATCTTACCGATATTCGGACTGCTTGCCGGAATCTTTACCGGATGCTGGGCAATGGCATTGGCAGAAATCCTGAATGTATTTCCGATTTTTATCAGGAGAGTCAAGCTGGTACGCTATATCAAGTGGTTTATCATCGGGATTGCACTTGGAAAAGGCTTTGGAGCATGTATTGGATTTTTGCAATGATAGAAGTTAATAAAATTAATAAAAAATTAACAATAAATTAGTTGAAAATATACAAATCCTATAGTAACATGGAGAAAAATACGGATTTGAAAGGAGTTTACTAATTTATGAAAGGTTATGCAATGCTGAAAATTGGGGAATCAGGATGGATTGAAAAAGAGAGACCTGTATGTGGTCCGTTGGATGCGATCTGCCGCCCGCTTGCAGTCGCAATCTGTACTTCGGATGTACACACTCTCTGGGAAGGCGCGATTGGGGAGCGTCACAATATGATCCTGGGACATGAGTGCTGTGCAGAGGTTGTAGAAGTCGGAGAGTTGGTAAAGGATTTTAAACCGGGAGATCGTGTACTTGTTCCGGCGATCACACCGGATTGGAATTCGCTGGAGGCACAGGCAGGATATTCGATGCATTCCGGCGGAATGCTGGCAGGATGGAAGTTCTCGAACTTTAAAGACGGTGTGTTCTCTGAATTCTTCCATGTAAATGATGCGGATGGCAATCTGGCACTGCTTCCATCGAATATTTCCACAGTGGATGCATGTATGCTCTCTGATATGGTCCCCACAGGATTTCACGGAGTTGAGCTTGCCGATGTACAGTTTGGAGATACCGTTCTTGTGATCGGGATCGGCCCGGTAGGATTGATGTCAGTAGCCGGAACAGCACTCAGAGGTGCTTCCAGAATTATTGCAGTCGGAACCCGCAAAAACTGCGTGGAAGCAGCAAAGTTGTACGGGGCAACTGATTTTGTAAGCTATAAGAATGGAACGATCGAAGAGCAGGTGCTTGCCATGACAGATGGAAAAGGAGTAGACAAAGTTGTGATCGCAGGCGGCGGATGTGAGACCTTTGAATCAGCGGTAAGATGTCTGAAACCGGGCGGAAAGATCGGAAATGTCAACTATCTCGGAAGCGGTACTTATGTGACTGTTCCACGTGTGGAATGGGGCGTTGGTATGGGTCACAAGCAGATCAACGGAGGTCTGATGCCTGGCGGACGTCTGCGCATGGAAAAACTGGGCGCTCTGGTAGCAGCTGGCAAACTGGATGTACACCCTCTGGCTTCGCATGTATTTGAAGGATGGGATCATCTGGAAGAGGCACTGTTTATGATGCGTGATAAACCGGCGGATCTGATCAAACCGGTTGTAAAGATTTCAGACTAATAAGGATGGCATGAGAGATGAAGATTTTAGTGGTATCCGGATTTTTAGGAGCAGGAAAGACGACATTTATCCGGACACTTGCAGAACGTACCAAAAAAGATTTTGCAGTGATGGAAAATGAATACGGGGCGGTCAATGTGGACGGAGATCTTCTGGAACAGACGAATGACTTAAATATCTGGGAGCTGACAGAGGGATGTATCTGCTGTTCCATGCAGAACGACTTTGCCACGTCTATCCTGACCATTGCAAATACAGTGGATCCGGAATATCTGATCGTAGAACCGACCGGTGTGGGGATGCTCAGTAAGATCATAGAGAATATCCAGAAGATTGAATATGAGAGGATCACTCTGCTTGAGCCGCTCACGATTCTGGACGGTACGATGTATGATCGTTGTATGTTTGAATTTTCAGAGATCTGCGAGGATCAGATACAGTCTGCA
>ERZ839489.1495-NODE-1495-length-14270-cov-3.017024_pt1 | contig 14270 bp, 20 predicted proteins | sample MGYA00519938_ERZ839489 | MGnify/ENA primary metagenome ERZ839489 (study PRJEB31850, sample SAMEA3708846) | human gut metagenome | biome: human gut; feature: human-associated habitat; material: faeces | place: China | collected 2014 ... | reverse complement strand
CACGTGATTTGTAATCTCGGGGTCGTTGGTTCGAATCCGACAAGAGGCTCAGAAAGACAAAAGGAATGGAGTAAGTCTTCATTCCTTTTTTTATTTATAATCATCCAGCTAATTTTTTCTTCATGAAGGAAACAAATATTGCAACTGCATCTTTACCACAGCAATGTCGCCCGGCCGTAAAAGAACTTTTAAAGGAAATATATGGCTATACTGATTTTCGTGATTTTGAAGTCTATAATGATTTGTCTTCCGGCAAAGATAAACTAAAAATTTCCCAAGGACAATTGATAGAAGAGGTTATTGAAGAGTCTGAAAAGTCGATGAAGACGGATTCGGTTTATAATTTCTTGTTGACAGCGCCAACGGGAGCCGGTAAATCTTTATTGTTCCAGCTTCCTGCCATTTATTTGGGACAAGAATATAAGTTACTTACAATTGTGATTTCTCCTTTGAAGGCTTTGATTGTTGATCAAGTGGAAAATCTGCGTGATTTGGGATATGAAAAGGTGTCTTATGCATCTTCCGATCTTTCACCTGAAGAAAAAAATGAGGCATACCGTCAGGTGCGCGAGGGAGAGACGGATTTATTTTATCTTTCTCCCGAATTATTGTTGGCTTATGATATTAAACATTTTATAGGTGACCGTCGGATAGGATTGATTGTGGTGGATGAGGCACATACGGTAACTACATGGGGGAAGGAATTCCGTGTGGATTATTGGTTCCTGGGTCGTCACTTGGATAATTTGAAGAAGAACTTGGGCTATGCTTTTCCGGTTTTTGCATTGACTGCAACTGCCGTTTGGAATCCTCGCGGGGGGAATGATATGGTTTTTGAAACCATCCGCTCTTTGCGTATAGACCCTTGCAGACTGTTTGTGGGAACAGTGAAGCGCGAAAATATCGGCTTTGATATTCGTTTGCTTACTATTGAAGAAGATGAGAATTATGATAAGGCGAAACAACGTGTCATTATCGGACGTACCGATGATTTTCTGGATGAACATAAAACTATCATGTATTATCCTTTTGCCGGCAGCATAGACACCCGGATTAAAATGTGGGTGCGTTCTACTAACTGGCGATTGGTGTCTTCTTATTATGGAAAGAAGGACAAGGCTCAGAAGGCAGCGATTGTTGAAGCTTTTAAGGAAGGTGACAAACGGATGATTATTGCGACAAAAGCATTCGGTATGGGTATTGACATCAGTGATATTGACCGGGTGTATCATGTGGCTCCTTCGAGTACATTTGTTGACTATATTCAGGAGATAGGACGTGCGGCACGTGATAAAAGTATTAAAGGTATTGCGGCCACCGACTTTCATGAACGAGATTTCTATTTTATGAAACGCTTACACTCTGCCGGAGCCATTACGCAAAATCAGTTGGGGATGATTTTGAAGAAGCTTTGGGAAATCTATTTGATGAAGGGCAAAAGCAAGGAGATGCAAGTGTCTTTGTCGGATTTTGAGTTTGCAGTGAAACTTCCTCGTAAGCAGAACAAGTTGGAATATGAATCGGATTTGGGACAAGTGATAAAAACGGCTTTGTTATGGATAGAGGAAGATTTATCCAGCCGTTTTGGAGGACAGCCCATTGAGATAAATTCCCGGACCCTCTTTACAGATGGATATGTACAGGAAAAAACAGGGGATACTGCTTTCAGGGAAACGTATAAAAAGTTTATGACTCCCGTGGTCGGTGCGGAAGGTATTTATAAGGTATCTTTTGAAGCATTGTGGGAAAGCTGTTTCTCGGAAATGGGTTATCGGGAGTTTAAGCGCGATTTATATAATGGTAATTTGTTTGAAGGAGTCCGTGCGGCGGCTGTCGGCAAACATGAGGTATTGCTGAAAGAAGATGCAGGAGATATATGCACAAAACTGGCGAGTCTGCTGAAACGGTTGAAAGATTTGCTGACTGTTAGTTTGTATGGCAATAAGGGCAAGTTTGAAGAAGATGATTTGCGCAGTATCTTTGCCGAATATGATATGGATGTTCCTTCGGCAAAACGTTTCCTTTCTTCTTTGTTGGAATCGAGAGTGGAGGAGGGAAGAAGCGTCAGCTAAAAGGATGAAGACAAGTTGGTTTTTACTGTTACCCGAGGCTTTGACTTGTTGCTCTCACGTTATCAGAAGCTCTGCTCTCAGCGTATTACAGGAGTGAAAGGAGATTTGTTGCTGTTTTACACCACGCCTTTTTCAGACCTAAACATGCTTCTCAATCTTTTGTCAATGCTCAATGTGGTCGATTTTACTGTCGAAGGTGGTGTGCCTTCGGTAGAGGTGACTGTTAATATGCCTGAAGTGCTGGAGAAAGAGGTGACATCGGAAGCTTATAAAAACTTCGTGCTTGAAAATAATGAAAAGATATTCCTTGAACAGATAGAGCTGTTCCAATTGTTTTTTGGTAATACTTCCTTGGATGATGAGCAGAGATGGGAGTTTATAGAAGACTATTTCACGGGAATGAATGTGGAAGAGATGAAGAAAAAATATAGCCCCTTGGGATAGGACTAAAAGGGAGTATGTCAAAACTAAACCGGGCTATCCCATCGTCAGGCTGTAGGGGCAGCATTATCCATGTTTTGACACACTCCCGAAATGCTATGTCAGGCGGTGACTTTACATGCCTTCTTATACTTTGAAATCATGTGCAATTTTCTTGTATCCGTAAACGGCACGGCTTCCCAATTCTTCTTCTATGCGTAGCAGTTGGTTGTATTTGGCCATACGGTCACTGCGACTTAATGAACCGGTCTTGATTTGTCCGCTGTTGGTAGCTACGGCGATGTCGGCAATAGTTGCATCCTCCGTCTCACCCGAACGGTGACTGGTAACAGTGGTATAGCCATTACGTTGAGCCATTTCGATGGCGTCCAATGTTTCGGTCAGCGAACCGATTTGGTTTACTTTAATCAGGATAGAATTGGCACAACCTTCGCTGATTCCTTTCTCCAGGAATTTCACGTTTGTTACGAACAGGTCATCACCTACCAGTTGACAGCGATTTCCAAGACGTTCGGTCAGCATACGCCAGCCTTCCCAGTCATTTTCTGCCATACCGTCTTCAATGGAGTCGATAGGATAATCCCAACACAGTTTTTCCAGATAAGCCACTTGCTCTGATGCAGTACGCTTTTCACCTTTTGTTCCTTCAAATTTCGTATAATCATAGATTCCATCATGGTAGAACTCTGAAGAAGCGCAGTCCAAACCGATAGTGATGTGTTTGAATGGCTCATAACCGGCTGCTTCAATGGCTGCCAAAATGCAATTCAATGCATCCTCGGTTCCATCCAACACAGGAGCGAAACCTCCTTCGTCGCCAACAGCAGTGCTCAGTCCGCGCTTCTTTAATACGGTTTTCAGTGCGTGGAAAACTTCTGCTCCCATGCGCAATGCTTCGTGAAATGATTTGGCACCGACAGGGCGAATCATAAATTCCTGAAAAGCGATGGGAGAATCGGAATGCGAACCTCCGTTGATGATATTCATCATGGGCACGGGCAATACGTACGTGTTTGTTCCTCCTATATATCTATATAAAGGTATATCCAGATAATTTGCCGCTGCCTTTGCCACAGCCAGTGATACGCCCAGAATGGCATTGGCTCCGAGTTTGGACTTAGTGGGGGTACCGTCTAAAGCCAACATAGCCATATCAATGCCGCGTTGGTCTGATGAGTCCATGCCGGTCAATGCCGGAGCAATGATATTATTAATGTTGTCTATGGCTTTCAGAACTCCTTTTCCTCCATAACGGGTCTTGTCTCCGTCGCGTAATTCCAAAGCTTCATGTTCACCGGTGGATGCACCCGACGGAACAGATGCACGTCCCATGATACCGGATTCTAATGTTACGTCTACTTCTACAGTGGGGTTGCCACGTGAGTCAAGAATCTCTCTTCCTTTAATCTTTGCTATTTTCATATTGATTCTAAAATTTAATTGGGTGGTTTTATGATAATAACAAAAAAGGAAGAGATTTTGTTCTATTCACTCATCCAAACTCCGAGCATGACTCCGATAATTCCTAAAACCACACTGCCAATCGCGTATGCAAAGAAGGTGGGATAAAAACCTGATTTTAATAATTGAAGGCTTTCATTGCTGAAAGTAGAGAAAGTGGTGAACCCGCCGCAAAGTCCGATAGTGAGCAATAGACGCAATTCATTGGTGATATGAATGCGTGAGGTGAGCGTATAAAAAACACCTATCAGTATGCAACCCAGGAAGTTGACAGCAAAAGTCCCCCATGGGAAAGCCGTCCCTGTCTGGCGCTGAATGGCAATGGTAAGTAAGTAACGAAGCACGCTTCCTGTTCCTCCTCCGATAAAGATATATAATAATGATTTCATAACTGCTGCATTTTGATGCAAAAATAGCAAGGATTATTCATTCGGAGAGAAATTTTTTCTGTAATTCTGGAAAGTTTTTCTTATCGGCTTATAATAAAGGCTTTGGGTATTGTAATCTTATAAATTTTCACCTACTATAACAGCCTTTAGCTGCGAACTGATGCCATAGAAATATACAGGTGATGCAACAACAAGCATGTCTGCATGAAGGAGTTTGTCGTATATCAGTTGCATATTATCGTTCTGAAAGCAAGAATTGTTCTCACGCTTGAAACATGAGTCACAGCCTATACATGGATTAATATGATGATCACGAACAAGTACAACTTCCACATTATGCTTTTCAGAAGCACCTTTAACAAACGCTTCAACTAACAAGTCGGTATTACCTCCTTTACGAGGGCTACCTGAAAGTACGACTATATTCATATTCTTTTATTACTGTGAAGTAAACGTATCTCAGCATTCATACAAGATGCCACCTTGTGAAAAAGTTACATTCGAAGTGAGCAGCATTCTACATGAATCTAATGAATTTATCAGTATTCCCACCACTCTTTGCACTTTATACATTGTGCTGTCCCATCACTATAAGTTTTAACTTCATGGCTACCACAGAAAGGACAAGGTGAAATTTGTCCATGGGTATGAATCATCTTGTCTGGAGGAGCGGTATTATTCTCACTTTCTTCCACATAATCTTCTTCCCATTTTTCAAGGAATTTAGGTTTCCAGTTATACCCACTATTGAAATCCGGACACCAGCTCCTTGCCATTCCTTGCTTAGAGCAGTTTGATATAGCTACCCCATCAACGTCTTCTTCATTTACTCCATGTATGAAATAAATGCAGTCTTCGCAGGTGTAATTATCTTCTTGGTTCATTCTAATGGATTTTTTGAATTTACATTTTTTGTAGTAGAGATTACATCTCATACAAAAGTACATAAAAATATTGAGTTCATACGCCAATAGAATAAAAAACAAAGCTACTGAAACTTATCAGCACTTTAAATACCATATCTTGCCCCATTTTCGTAAATTAAGGATATGTTTTATAATACTTCATCTATTATGTGGGCAGACGATGAACTATGACAAGAAAGAGTCGACCTGATGCTCGGTAATTTTGTGTCTCAACTTTTTATTAAATAATTTACTAAAAATATTTGAAAAAGAAGCATGTAAGATAAAGATATATGTTTGATATTTGCTCTTTATTACCATCCAAACGATTGAAGTCGCTGTCCGTACAAAAATAATCAAATATTTTGCACCTGAATTTGCTGCATTCTGGTTTATGAATGGAAATCATGCTTCCAGTGAGGTTTGTTTTGCAGCTAATTTAGCTCTTATATGTAAAGAGGTGGAACGCTCTCACGATGATTTTATTACTGAACACTTCCGCAAATATAGCGAACCTGACTTGCCATTTGTATGGAAAATATTGGAGGTTATCTTGATGGGAACACTTTCCAAACTCTATTCCAATTTTTCGGATACCACAGCAAAACATGCTGTTCAAGAGAATTTATAAAAAGTATTTCCCCAAAGACAATAAACAACGAATAATATAGGATAGGAGAAGTCTTGATTGAGAAAGGTTTTAGCCAACTGAATTGGCTAAGCGGCTTGGCAAAGGTTTCAACTTAAAACTAAGAATTAAAAATATAATATCATGACCCAACACAATGCCATCAAGCTTTTTGAAGTAAAGAAAGTCCGAACCATTTGGGACGATAAAGAAGAAAAATGGTACTTCTCAATAGTAGATGTAGTAGCTGTCTTAACGGATAGCCCTAATCCACGCAAGTATTGGAGCGTTTTGAAGACACGTCTTAAAAAGGAAGGAAGTGAGTTGGCTACAAATTGTAGGCAACTGAAAATGAAATCGACTGACGGAAAAATGTATTTAACTGATGTGGCTGACACACAGCAACTTCTCCGCCTCATTCAATCTATTCCATCGCCCAAAGCAGAACCTTTTAAGCTATGGATGACGCAAGTGGCTGCCGAACGTCTTGACCAAATGCAAGATCCCGAACTTTCCATTAACTAAGCATTAATGGACTACAAACGGTTGGGTTATTCGAATAGTTGGATTAACCGGCGACTCAAATCTATAGAGATTCGCAAAGACCTTACACACGAATGGAAACGGCACGGACTGCAAGAGGGAGTGCAATTTGCTACCCTCACTGACATTATTTATCAGACATGGAGTGATATGACCGCCAAGAAATATAAACAATTCAAAGGACTGAAAAAGGAAAATTTGCGCGATAATATGACCAATAAGGAGTTGGTGCTCAATATGCTGGCGAACTTTCCACCAAAGAAATCTCGGAAAGTAAAAATCTCGCGACTTTTAAAGAACACATGGAGGTGGCGGAAGAGGGTGGAGAAAATAAACAGTAATCGTGAAATACCCAAAGTGGCTTGCCGTGCAATGACTGAATTCATAAAAAAATAACTGTGTTTTTCGCCATACAAACGGAAAAATCTGTCTCTTCCTTCCTCCTTTCATTAGTCGTTGAAACGCCCTGTTATGGCGGATTTCGGTAGTGAATGGACATCTCGTATTGTCTTTTCAGCCTCCTTTCATCTGTAAGACTTTTTTTGATACAGATAAATACTGAAGGCAGATTTGAAAGCAGCTTGGGAAGCACGACTGAAAGGAGAATGAATGGATATCCTGTCATTGTTAATCGATTGATTGATAATGTGTTTTGGCTAATATGTAAGGATGAACGGAAAGAAGGAATGATCGGCTTAGTGAGGGGATGATTCCATCTGCCCCTATGTGAAAAAGATGCCGAGCTTCTCTATAAAAATAGCGTAGTTCTCTTTAACTTTTTGAGTTTCAAAAGATAAGCGGAGCATAGAAAACAGACAGGTAACGATTGGGTGACGAAAATCCATCGCTTGCTTGCGTTTTTCTGCATAACCTCAAATAACTCTTCAGCTACAAAAGTAGTTAATTTACTTGACCTTAGCAAGTTTTTATGCGGGATTTTCAAGGGAGATCAGGTCCTATTTCGGACTTGGTCTCCTTTTTTATTGCCATCCGTAAGATATCCTCTTTTTACTGTATTACCTCTCCTCCGAATAGTTTATTCCCGGTAATAGGGTTTTACCCTCTCAAAAAACTTCAAAAAATACATCATTGATACATAATGGTTTACTGGCAAAATATGGGGCTGGCGGTATCCGTCAGCCCTATGTTCACCCTCCGATTTTCCCAAACTTTGCAAGCGAAGAAAGACAAAAACAGTATCGAACTAAAAACAACCGACAAATGGAAGAAGGCAAGAATGAAATCATGGAGCTCAGGCAGATGATCGAAGGATGCTTCGAGCGTCAGAACAAGCTCATCGCCCGTCTGGAAATGGAGTTAGAAGCACTTAGTAATTTCAACGGCAAGCAGATGCTGGACAGCCGCGACATGCGTCTCCAGCTGAAAGTCTGCGACCGGACGCTGATACGCTGGCGCATGTCGGGAAAGCTGCCGTCCTTCAAGATCAGCGGCAAGGTGTACTTCTGGGCATTCGACGTGTACAAGTTCCTCCGGGAGGAATATGGCACGGCCGTCCTGCCGGAAGCCCTCGAAGAACAGAAACCAATAACAATTAATAATAAGAAGAATGGAAAATCAAAGTAAGTACATCATGATCGAGTGGAACAAGTTTGCCACCCTTGTCAAGGCACACCGTAAATGCCTGCAGATACTGAGTATCCTGACCTATGCGCATACCGTCAAGGAAGTGCAACTGACCTTCACACTGGAGGAGATCTGCGAGCTTCTCCAGATGACCCGTGAGGAAGTGGAGACACAACGTCAGAAGGGGTATGTCCGTTTCAGCGTGCAGAATGGTATAACCGTCTACGAGATTACGGACATTCTGCGGTTAAAGAACATGCTGGAGATGGGAAAGATATACCGCAAGATCGACGGAATGGCGATAACCGTTCCGGTGAAAAAAGAGACAGGAAATGTAACGGATTCATTAACCGATTAATAGGATTCAATATGAGACAGTTGGTACATGCCTCGCTATTCAGTGGGTTTGGTGCGGCGGATCTTGCCGCCGAATGAATGGGATGGCGTAACGCCTTCCATTGTGAGATAGATGAGTTTTGTAACCGAATTTTAAATTACTGGTTCAGCCATGCAGAAAGTTATACGGATATTACAACTACGGATTTTCGGGGATGAAGGGGACGGATCGACATCCTCACGGGAGGTTTTCCATGCCAGCCCTTTTCCGTTGCCGGCCGGCGAAAGGGTGCGGAGGACAGCCGTTACCTCTGGCCTCACATGCTCCGTGCCATTCACGAGATCCGGCCCGGTTGGATTGTTGGTGAGAACGTTGGTGGCATCCTCCAGGTGGTACAGCCCGGCAAGGCGGCTCACGTGGGATGTCAGCCCTCTCTGTTCGGAGAGGATCAGCCTGTATACCGTAAGCGGGAGGAATACGTCGTCGAGACCATCTGCCGTGATCTTGAGCGTGAAGGATATACCGTCCAGCCGCTGCTTATTCCGGCTTGTGCCGTCGGTGCCCCGCACAGAAGGGACCGTGTATGGTTTGTTGCCCACGCCGATAGCCTCGGACTTCAAGGTAAGGGGACCCGGAAGCCAACAGAAGGGCCTGCCGGAGATCATCCGCGAGATGCTGCTGCCCACCCCGACAGCAACGGAGATACACCACTGGCAACGGGTGGAACGTTGGAAACGTCAGGGGCGCACCTCCATGCACGAGACGGAAGACGGGGAGAAGAATCCCAACGGCCTGACGGACTTCCTTGACTTCCACGGGCTGCTCCCGACCTTGGAGCACATTGGGAGGAAGGGGAAGAACCCGCGGCAGGGCGGCCTTCCCGATTCCTTTGCCCAAACTGGGAGGAGTTTCCAACTCAATCCCCTGTTTGTGGCCGAGATGATGGGGTTCCCCGTCAATTGGACGGTATTACCTTTTCTTCCTGGCGGCAGCAGTCCGTCAAGGGATATGGAAACGCCATCGTCCCCCAGGTAATCCATGAGATATTCAAAGCGATAGAATCAACTTATAAATAATAGACAGCATGCATACATTTGTTATAGCGGAACATCCTGAGTTCGGTAAAATCCGGACAGTCGAGAAGGACGGCAAAATATGGTTTTGCGCAAAGGATGTCGCCGCATCATTGGGATACGCCAATACAAGGGATGCCATAGACCGGCACTGTAAACAGAAGGGAGTCTGCGTTCACGACATCCCTACCAGGGGCGGACGTCAGAAAATCAAGTTCATAGATGAAGGGAACGTGTACAGGCTTATAGCCGGAAGCCGTCTGCCCTCAGCTGAAAGGTTTGAAAGCTGGATCTTTGACGACCTCGTCCCACGAACATTAAAAGAAGGCGGATACCTGCTTGACATAAAGGGAGAAACCGACTCCGAACTGCTTTCACGGGCCTTGTTGCTCGCGGAAAACAGGATAAAGGAACGCGACAGGCATATATCCGTACTGGAAGAGAAAAACGCGCAGAACGCTATCAAATTAAGCCGGCAGGCTCCTAAGGTAAGGTATTTTGAAGAGGTCCTGCATTCGGCAAGTACCTACACGACCACACAGATAGCCAAAGAACTTGGAATGAGCGGAAGGGAGCTGAATTACAGGTTGAAATTGCTTGGAGTCCAGTTCCGCCAGTCAGGAACATGGATGCTTACCGCCCGATATCATAAGGAAGGATATACCCGGACACATACGCATGTATGGCAAAACCGGAACGGAGAAACCGGAACGGCCATGCATACCGTATGGACGGAACGCGGCAGGCTTTTTATCCATCAGCTGCTGAATTTCAATATCGGGTATTAGGCATGACATATTCCCCACATTATAAACAACCGGATTTATAATGTGGGAAGTATTGAAAATCCTATATGAATGAAGGGAGGGCACTACGAAACGGCGTATGCTCTCCCTCGTTCCTTTTATTTCTCATAAAGCAGTAAAAATTCCATTTTTCTGCGTCTTTCTATTGATTTGACCTTCCGTCCCCGGTAGTGGCAATAGGAAATGTATTCCCTGTATATATCACGGTCTCCGGCTTCCAGCTTTCGGAGCAGGTAGCTTTTGGGGCGTTTCCCATAGCCGAGCAATGCGGATGTCCCGACATTGTAGCTCAAGACCATTAAAAGAAGTGCATCCTTGCCGTAGCTGCGAAACAATGCATAGCGTTTCATGAGATCCCTACGCAGCAGTGCCTCCGCTTCTGCCTCCGTCATGTCGTAGGACAGATTTTCGCCTGGTAATAACCTGTGTCCAAATCCGTAGTAGGGAAAATTGTCCCTTTCATGAAGTCCTTCGAATTTTTTTATAAGACTGACTGCAAGCTCAAATTTTGCCGGATCCGGTTTCTGTCGCATTTTTACAGACTGTGCCGACAGGCCGACAGTCAGTCCTGACGGCAACAGTACCATCATAAGCAGGCATAGTATTGCCTTTCCTCTTCAAACAGAAATTCTCTTTACCTGTTTCATTTTTTACTATAATCTTAATCCTCCCTTCCGGACTTTATCCCGGTTGACTTTTGAAATACACTCCTCTTCCTGCCTCTGTCGCGGTGTCGCGGTAAGGAAACGGATAAACAGGTCATATTCACGGATAAGCTGCTGCGAACACTCGAGCCGGAGTGTATGGGCCAGATTGCTCATCGGGCTTGTACTCCTGGCGGAGATGTCCTGTTCCAGCAGTTTATCCAGACAGACATTCCTTCTTCGCTGTATGTATTCCTGAATCTGCTGCGGTGTCTCAAGTTTTCTTATATTGGAACGCAGGTCATTTAAGCATTTATACATATAATACAGCCTGTATAACTCCTCAGACTTGTCTTCAAAGAAAGAAAGGTAGTTTGCATTGGACCTTGCCGTGCCTTCCTGGATCTTCCCGTCCAACACTTCCATTGTAGCGTCCAGACGTTCCATCAATCTTGTAACGTTGGGATTCTGTCGTACCATTTTATTATCTTTTTAATCCGTTCGACTTTTTCTTCACAGGCGGCCTGTTTGCCTCTTTCATTTCCCTTTTCGGTTCCTTGAGGGAAAGAGTATGCAAGAATCCCTGACAGTCCTGAATCAGCCTTTGCATGCATTCCAATGACAGGGTATGCGCCATGTTCGCCATCGGGCTTGTACTGCGGGCGGCGATGTCCTGCCTGAGCAACGTGTCCAGGCAGACATTCTGCCTCTTTTTCAGATACTCCAACACTTTTTCCGGACTGCCCGATTCCCTTGCCTTCTTTCTCAAGTCCCTGAAACATTTGTACAGGTAATACTCCTTGTACGCCTCTTCCGCGTGTGACTCGAAAAAGGAGAGGTAATCCTCACCGGCTTTTGCCGCCTTGTTCTGGATCTTTTCGTCCAGGAGTTCCATTTTCTCATTCAGCCGGTCCATAAACCGGACCATGCCTGGGTTCTGTCTTTCCATACCTTATCGTTTTAATCCGTTCGTCCTATGTTTTACGGGTTGTCTGTTTTCCTTTTTCACGTCCTCTTCCGGCTGTCCGAGGGAAAGGATACGCGAGAACTCCATGCAATCTTTCAGCACCTGCCGCGAGCATTCCAGCGACAGCGCGCGGCAGGTGTCCGCCATCGGGTGGGTGCCGCTTCCCGCCGGCGTTCCGCCCGTCAGCCTTTCCCTGTGGTACATGGCGATATCCCCGAAATACCTCTTCAGATCCTCCACGTCATCCGTCCTGCTGACTTTATTACGTAACAGGCGGTAATGCCCGCGCAGTAGCTCCCCCTTGTACAGGTACGCGGCTTTCCACTCAAAGAAACGGCAGTAGTCCGTAGAGGCGGACTCCAACCCCTCGCGCATGACATTCTCGACGGCTGCGATCTTGTTGTCCAGCAATTTCCGTAGTTTGCGGACGCTCCAGTTTTCCTGCCTCATATACGTTACATCTTTAATCCGTCCGGCCTCTTTCTTTCAGGGGCCTTCTTCGTTTTTATCTCCTTCTGGGGAGCCTTCATGGACAGAAGCCGTTCGAAGCCAGCATAATCCTTGACCAGTCCCTGCATACATTCCAGCCGGTAGGTATGTGCCAGATTGAAAATATCGTCCGTGCTACGCCTGCGGATACTCCCGCTGACCAGCTCCTTCAGGCATTCCTCCCGTTTATGCTGTATATATCCATGCACCTCCCCGGGAGCTTCCGCCACCCTGATTACCTGCCGGAGTTCCCCGTATTGCTTTACCATGAAATGGGACTTGAACAGCTCCTCCCCGTTCCACGCAAAATGATAAAGGTAATCCCGGTCCAGTTTATCCCGGTTCTCCTTTATATTTTTTTCCTCGTTCCGTATCCGCATGTCCAGATACTCGGCAAGCTGCTCCATGCCGTATTTTTCCTGTTCCGTCATATTCTATAATACTTTTTTTTCCACTGTCACGATCGTATCATTATGCCACCCGCCGTGGGCGACCAATAGAATCTCTATGATTTCAAAACCGTATTTCTTGCCTATTCCACCAGAGTTCCATCCGCAGGTGATTACAATGCCTCCTTTTTTTACAATTCGACCGATGGCCTCTTTCTGCCTGCTTCAGTATGAAGCCTGGGTGGTTTGCATATTGACCGTGATCCCTAACGCTTTATAACATTCCGCAACTTGCCGTGGAGAATAAGGAGGATCATATAGAACCGTATCCACACTATCCGGTTTAAATAAATTCAGGAAATCCGTGGCATCCATATGAAAATCAGTATCATACTGGGGATCAATATCATTCGTTACGTTCGCAAGCCTGTTCCCGGCCGCAAACGGATCTATGGTATAGCCGTTTGCGTATTTTTGAATGAGTTCCCGAATAGGCTTGATACTGAATGTACGACTGTTGGGCATTTGCCAAACTCTCCTAATCAACATATGGTTCCTTATTTTTAACGATGTTGGTTATATCTTTATCCTCGATGGAGAACGGGATGTCCAGTGTCCGTTCCACGCCGAAGTTGTCCACCGCCACGAAGCGGATCCCGGGATTGTCCCCACCCGTGTTCCGGTAAAAGAGGGTGAACACCTGGCGGCGGATGTCCGTCGTGTCCAGCCCTGCGATGCCGGAGAGCTCCGTCAGCTCGCGGTTCACCAGTCTGGTGCCGTCCGCGGCGAACACCTCACCGTCACCCTCCAGCTGTATGTATCCGACGCGGTAACGGGCCTCGCGATAATCCCCCTCGCGGTTAAGCGTCAGACGGATCTCCACCGTCTCATCCGGCTCAATACCTTCTTGCAGGTACCAGGAAGAGAGCGAGAAGTCGTATGCCTGCCGCACCTCCAGACGGTCGTCGCAGCCGGCAAGGGTGCACGCCAGCAGGGCCAGCGCGCATCCCATGATGAATGTTCCTAATTTCATTGTTTCCAGTTCTTAAAAGATTAATCGATGATATATTTCAGTCCGACGGCCACTACCGTATGGAAATGTCCTACGGACGATCCGAAGAAGACACGCTGCCGGACATTGAAAAGAAAAGCCCAGCGGTCGGTCAGGTACGCCTCCATTTCAAATGCCGGGGCGAAGCCGTAGATGAAGGCCCCCTTGTGCAGCAGGGTCGCCCCGTCATAAAGGAGCCTGCCATTCCGGTTTATCCTCTCATAACCGGCCAGCGCGGACAGGCCGGCGGAGAGGAACACGTTCCTGCCCCTGTCCGAGAGGAACGGGAAGAGACAGCCCGCCTCCGCGGTGAACTGCTCCTTGGGAACCGCTATTTTCTTATAGGCGTAATGCTTCTTCACATAATCCGCCCCGAATACCCAGCGCGAGCGGTTGCGGTTGTAACGGCTCAGGGCCAGTCCGATCTGGAAATTCCCCCTCAGGTGCCTTACGTTCCTTCCGAAGTCATCCACGCCGCCCAGCCTCAGTTC
>ERZ839489.1483-NODE-1483-length-14388-cov-3.744296_pt1 | contig 14388 bp, 27 predicted proteins | sample MGYA00519938_ERZ839489 | MGnify/ENA primary metagenome ERZ839489 (study PRJEB31850, sample SAMEA3708846) | human gut metagenome | biome: human gut; feature: human-associated habitat; material: faeces | place: China | collected 2014 ... | reverse complement strand
ATTCTTCAACGAGAATGGTGATCGGTTCTATAAGATCAAGGTTTATTTTATCACGCTGGACGAGAAGAGCGGAGCGGAAAAGAAAACCGCCGCTACCATGTTAGCCCAAGCCTCTAATCTAAAAGAGGCCATAGCCGTGCTAGAAGAAGGCATGAAGGGGACAATGGCGGATTACACCATCGCCTCTGTCTCGGAGACAATGATCATGGACGTATTCCCGTTCAACGCGGATGTCAATAAGAGAGTTGTTGACATTGATAAAAAAGAGATAGAGAAATCATTGTCTGACAACTCTAAATCAATAGAGGATAAGATGAGAGAGTGCAAGGATATCATAACCCGTGATCCCAAGGAAGGGGACGGGGATCTTATAACTAGGACGCAATCCTTCATCCGGCAAAAGGCCGGGCATGACAAGAGCAAGTTCAAGGAGGCCGCGATAGAGATCGCCTTGCTCCAGAAATCGCCAGCTTCCCAAGTATGGTTCATGGGATGTGGACAGCTATTAATCGAGGAGTTGGAGGTTTAATAAATAAAAAGATCATGAAGAAATTTATCAACAAACACTGGATATTGATATTGGCCATAGCCTTTATTCCGGTAGGGAACAGAGTTTTTAACCATGTTGACGCATGGCTAGGAATAGTCATTATGTTAACTAGTTCATTATTTATAATTTACAAACTATTTAATTTTATCAAGAATGAAAAGGACAAGTTTTAAGTTTTTTACTATAGCGATAATCGCTATGGTATTTTTATCCTCTTGTGAACGTGTAGCACCTAATTACGCCGGGGTATTGATGGAAAATTATGGGAAACAAGGGAAGGAGGATTTCAAGGTCGTATCGGGCAAGGTTTCAACTTGGGAATGGGGCACGGAATTATTTCAAGTCCCGCTATTCGACCAACGAGGCGAGTTCGGAAGCCCTGTCACGTTAAAAGCCGCAGACAATACGGAGTTTAACGCACGCCCCACTTACTCCTACAAGGTCATCAAAAACAGGGCAATAGACGTTGTTTTCGATAACAAACATATAGACAAGGCTGATACGGAATCAGGCAAAGACGGTTTCATGCAATCATTGGAGGATAATATACTAGAACCTCGCATCTATGACCTGATCAAGGAGGAAAGCCGTAAACATAAGACCGATAGCTTAATGGCAGACGGAGGTTCGCTTCTTTTTGAGAAACGCCTTGAGCAGATTGTAGATAAGGAATTCGAGAAAAGAGGTCTTCAATTACTCACATTCTCGGCGCAATTAGAGTTTTCTAAGGCGGTTCGCGAGAAAATTGATAGTAGGAATGAAGTTAACACCAATATTTCGGTTTTAGACCAGCAGATAGCGGAGCAACGGAAACGCAACGAGTTGGAGCAATTGAAAACGGAACAAGCGTTAATCACCTCGAGAGGATTGACTAAAGAAATTCTTTATAAGCAGTTTATCGACAAATGGGATGGTCGTACCCCCATTTATGGAGCGATACCCGATTTAATAAAGATTCAGAACTAAGGATATTAATATTAGAGTGTGTTTTTCATGGTATTAGATTTGGGTTAGAATGATTATCCCCGCCGTCCGTGAGGATATGCGGGGCAAACACGGTGGTATGGCGGAATTGGTAGACGCTAAAGTTAATTTCTTATAGAGTGGTTGAATGAAGGTTATCGTAAAATAAACTGAACTAGCCAAAGGAAGTATAACGGGTAAGGCCGAATGTCACCGCAACGTGCCAATAACAAAACTATCAGGTGAGAGTCCTGAGAAAACTCCACTCATGCGGGTTCGAGTCCCGCTACCATCACAAATAACAAATCTAATTATGGAAACAATACAGAATTTAGATCATTTGGTAATGGCCATATATCTTATCACCGTAATACTCGGACTTATAGCAGTGATTTTGGCAGGATTCTTATTAATAAACGAAAAAAGAAAACATCCATGGGAAAAGTAAAGAACATAACCTCTTTAAAGAGCAGACTAGACCGTATATTCTCTGTATTTATAAGAATAAGGGATGCTGACGGCAACGGTTATTGCCGTTGCATAAGCTGTGGGAAGATCGTGCATTGGAAAGAGGCAGATTGCGGACATTTCGTCAACCGGTCACATATGGGTACCAGATACAGCGAGAGAAACTGCAACGCTCAATGCAGGTCTTGCAACCGTTTCGACGAGGGCAACAACATCGGTTATGCCAAGGGCTTGATAAATAAGTATGGCGTAAAAGTAATTAACGAGCTTGAGGTGAAAAAGCACTCTATCTCCAAACTCTCGGCATTCGATTACCAATTGATGATCGAAGATTACAAGAAACGCATCAAGGATTTGAGGGATCAGAAAGGCATAAAGGATTGAAATGGCGAAGAAACCTACCAAGCAACCCGAGCGTATCAGATGCGCCGATTGCGTGCACGGCAAGCCTCACAAGGGACTAGCTGTATGGTGCATAGTGCTAAATACCGGAAGAGTAGCTAATAGTCTTAGGTTTTGCGATGTATTCAAAAGGAAATTATGATTACATGATATAAAAAACATGCTTATGGAGAATTAGCGTATGGATACAAGGAAAGAGCTGACAAGCTATTTTCCGCACGATAGCAATGCCAGAAACTCAGATAAGCTGATTCGTTTACGAATGAGGCATAAAGCCGCCGGATATGGTGTTTTCTTCATGATATTAGAACGTCTTAGAGAGGAGCCAAACTATATGAGTGTCAAAGATTATAACATGATAGCCTTTGACCTTCGTGAGGACGCATCCTTAATAAAATCCGTCATTGAGGATTTCGGGTTATTTGTCTTTACCGAGGACGGTAAGTACTTCTACTCCGAGAGTTTCAAGCAAAGGATGGGATTCAAGGACGAGAAATCAAGAAAACGATCAGAAGCCGGGAAGTTAGGCATGGCTAAAAGATGGGGAAATAACAATGTTATAACAAATCCGCAAAGCAACGATAACAATGTTATAACAAAAACGGATGAAATTGTAACAAGAAAAGAAAAGGAAAGGAAAGGAAATAGAGAGAGTCTTAATACGCGTGAGACGCTTTTCGAGAATTTCAAGAATGAGTTATTGGGGGACGAGGAATGGCGCAGATACGCTTGCCAGATATCGGGATTGAGCGTCGCTTTCAATGACCTCATTCCCGGCGAGCTGGATAACTTCCTAGCTTGGATGGTATCCACCGGGGAAGGCGATACGCTAAAAACGATAGATGACGTGAAGAGACGATTCACCTATTGGTGGCAGGGAACAGGACTAAGGGCTTATAATCAAAGACATAATGGAGGAACAAGAAAAGAAACTTTCGGAGGCTATACAAGCCATGCGGGGGCCTACGGAAAAAGAGAGGCTCCAGCAAAAACAGGTGTTCAACCTAGTGAAGAAGCACGCAAGGACTATACAGAACGTTTCTAGGTACGATCTCTCGGACGATGCGGAGTACATCAGCCACGCCCGGATGATAAAGGCGCTAGGTTGTAATTACCTAGGGATCGAGAGGCGGCAATTCGAGACAGACAGGGGGAATGACAAGGTTTTGAGATTCCTGTTGTATTATTTCAACGATTGCCCGTTGGCCGAGTCCGTATTCCCGGAGGAGAACTATAAGCTGCACAAGAACCTCCTTATCGTGGGAGATCCGGGAACGGGCAAAACGCTCATGATGCAGATATTCGCCGATTACCTGAAATTGACGGATAACCCCAAACGCTTCGTGAACCTATCCGTGACCCAGATGATGAACTATTACAAGATCCATGGTCACATAGACAGGTTCACGTACAACGAGGAGGCCGGGAAAGGGAGCATGGAAGGGAACCCGTTCGATATCTGCCTTAACGATATCGGTCTTGAGACGGAGAACCAGAAAAGCTACGGCACCAGCCTTAACAGCGTAATAGACGAGTTCCTATACGCGAGGTACGAGATATACCAGTCCCATCAGAAGAAGTATCATATCACTTCCAACCTGTCCGTCACGGATTTCAAGAATCGGTTCGGAACTAGACTGGTGGACAGGTTCAAGAGTTTTAATGTGATAATCCTAAACGGAGAAAGCAGGAGAAGATAACATGGAAATAACAGAGAGATTGAGAAACACCCCTACCGGTTTGATCGTGTTGGTAGGAGACATGAAAATTATCGTGGAAAAGTACAGGCCGTATTACAACGGGCAGAACAAGATCCCGTGCAGGGGATGCGTCTTCCGGGACGATGGAGCTAGATTCTGCGAATACAGCAAGGCTTGCATGGCCCATCTGAGGCCGGATCATGAGAGTGTGGTGTTTGCCAAAACCAAGGAGATATGACACATGGATCATTGAATAATAAACATATTTACCAATGGAGATATTAAGGTGTAAGGTATGCGGCAAATCATACAAGGCTTACATTAGCAATTCTAAATATTGCTCAATTGGTTGCAAGGCTAAATCTCAAACTTATCGCATTGATTTTCAAAAGATAGTAGAGATGTATGAAAGAGGAATGACGCAAACAGAAATAGCTAATGAGCTTGGCACTACTCAAAAAGTTATCTACAATTCATTTCGAAGGAATGGATATAAATGTAGAAAAGCTGCGAAAAGGAATCAGTTAGGAAAGAACAATAATTCATGGGTTGGAGATAATGCAACATACGCAACATTCCATAAAAGAGTAGAATCGTTGTATGGCAGGCCAATACATTGCGAGGTGTGTGGAACAGTAGACCCTTCTAAAAGATATGAATGGGCCAATGTTACCGGAGATTACGCTGATGTAGAACATGGATATAGGAGAATGTGCTGTAGCTGCCATAGAAAATTTGACAAATCAAAAGAAGGAGTAAAGAGTAATGTTAAACGAAAAAAATAAGAAAGGAATATTTGCCAGAGAAGGAGGCCGGTTAACTCACGGATCTCTGTTCTCTGGCATTTAGGTTGGCGGCTTTGACCTTGCCGCCGAATGGATGGGATGGGAGAACCTGTTCCATTGCGAGATTAACGAGTGGTGCCAAAAGGTACTGAAATATCATTTTCCAAACAGCATTCAATATGACGATATTACAAGAACTGATTTCACTCCGTGGAGAGGGAAGGTTGACGTACTCACAGGAGGGTTTCCTTGCCAGCCATTTTCAACGGCAGGAAAGCGAAGGGGAGCGGAAGATGACCGTTATCTCTGGCCGGAAATGCTTCGGGCAATACGGGAGATACGACCCGCTTGGGTTATTGGTGAGAACGTTGCTGGAATCACCAGCATGGTACAACCCGGCAGTGAGGTTACGGTGGAAAGTCAAGCCTCTTTGTTTGAAACGTCTGACAAGGAAACGCTACTCGAGCAAGAATACGTTATCGAGACCGTCTGCCGAGATCTTGAGCGTGAGGGATATTCCGTCCAGCCGATTCTTATTCCAGCTTGCGGTGTCGGAGCCCCTCACAGGAGGGACAGGGTATGGTTCATTGCTTCCGACCGTTCAGACGCAAGGGTTGAAGGTTTGCGGCAAGAACGGGAAAACGAAATTCATGGACGTGAGTCTACTTCCCACTCCAACGGCACAAGATTTCAGGCGAAGGGGACCGAACAGCAAACAACAGGGATTGCCGGAAGCCGATTACAAGGGCTTATTACTAACGCCGAAGGCAAACAGTTGGAAAACACCTTGCGAGCATGGAGAAGGATCACCGGATCTACAAACTTATATCGCAAAAAAGATTGGAGAAACTTCCCAACTCAACCCCCTGTTCGTTTCAGATATGATGGGATTTCCAATAATGTGGTGCGATATATAAAAACAGAAGTTTACGATGCCATCAAAAAACATATCAGAAGAGAAGATTTGCCCTGTGTGTGGGAAAACTTTCAAAAGAAGGAGATTCGGAAACAGATTGGAAGATTATACGAGATTCCAGAACCGGATTTATTGCTCGAAGTCTTGCAGCGCACATCGAAAGATGAACGACATGAACAGAGACAGATCGGTATTTCACAATTTAGCGAGGAAACATCTGAAAGAGTGTTGCGCTATTTGCGGAACTACGGAACATTTGCAAGTTCACCACTTGGACAGAAATATAAAGGACAATTCTTTAAGCAATTTGGAGACTTTATGCCAGAGCTGTCACATGAAATTGCATTGGCGACTAAGAAGATTGTCGAAGAATGCGAAAGGACAGCTTCCTATGTCAGGCAAGAGTCAATAAAAGCCTACGGAAACGCCATCGTCCCACAAGTAGCATTTGAGATATTCAAGGCGATAGAAACATCAACCTTTCATCATAGTTGAAAACTGCATTTATCTATGATGAGAGCAAATATAACAGCATGAACGATTTAGACTTTTGCAGAGGCGTATGGTACGCCATACAGATGCTCGTTGTCGAGCTAAGGGCACCATCTATGGCCGCTAATATAGCTAGGGAGGCCAATTTTTCCAAGGATAAATGCTTGGAGCTCCAGCGTGACAGCGGGGTTTACGATGAAGAGATGAAGGATTTTATTAATGAGGAAATAAAATAACAGTCATGAGAAATAAAGAACTAATAGCTCTTCTCCAAGAGCAAGACCCGGAAGCGGAGGTAATTATAAAAACATCCGATGACTATACCTACGATATAGTGGACGTTACGTTTGAGGAACAAATTGAGTGCGTAGTTATTCATGAGGGATAAAGCATGAAGAAAATAATGTTCAATGATAAGTACGGTCTGACACAGGCCGTACTTGACGGTCGTAAGACCTTTACGAGAAGAATAATAGACTACTCGAGAAACAAAGTGTTCTTGGACTTGCTGGGTGATGAGTACTACATGAAACATGAAGGAGCGTTGTCTTATGATTACGATGATGACGTGTTGAGAATTGATGATGATTTTGACTGTTACATTTTAAAACCTAAATACAAGATCGGTGAAAAGGTAGCCATAGCGCAAAGTTACAGTCAATGCGGCAATTTTCCAGATTATGAACTCGATGAAGACGGTTATCCCGTAATGACTAAAAGAAGCGGATATTTCAATAAGATGTTTACTCGTGCAGACCTCATGCCGCACCACATCCGTATTACTAATATCAAAGTTGAGAGATTACAGGATATATCATACGAGGACTGTTTGAATGAGGGAGTAACGATGACTATGCACAAATCCGCCGACGGTGAATGGGGAAGGTATTATTGGCATCATGGAATTACACGCTCTAATTGTCCTAATGGGCAGTACAAGGAATATGATACCCCATTAGAGGCTTTTTCCTCATTGATAGATTGCGTCTGTGGTAAATATACGTGGGAATCCAATCCTTGGGTTTTAGCTTATGAGTTTGAATTAATTAAATAAACAATCATGAATCAAATTTGCACGAATAAAAAACAATCATCCCGGCTATTAGAGGCCGGGATAAGACCGGAGACTGCGGACATGTATTTGGATGAGTTTGAATTGCCGGTCGCATTTGAATATGGCAGGGTTGAAAAGCATGTGGGTCAAGATATGGCATTCTCGGCTTGGTCTCTATCTAAGATGATAGAGATGTTGCCTACAAATATTAATGGGTATATTTTGAGTGTAGACTTCGAAAATAAAGGGATGGAATATTCAATGACTAATTTTTGCGATAGACTTGACTATCTTTACATTAAAGGTTACGAAAACCTATTTGATGGTATAATTGATTGCATCGAATGGCTCATCAAGGAAGGACACCTTGACAATAAATACCTAACAGATAAATGCGGCGATTGCCGACTTATCGAGGATGAAGACGCTAACGGAGACGCTTGGTGTTCATTTCATCAAAAGCCGGTAAGGTGCGATAGCAAGGCTTGCAAGGATATTTTAGAGAAAGGAGGATCAAATGCGTGAGATTAAATTCAGAGGGAAGAATCTTAATACTAAAGAGTGGGTGTATGGAGATTTATTGCAATGGAATGATGGAGAAACAGCTATTGGTGTTCATGGACAATTCATTGATGACGGTTATCATTTTAATGAAGACTATGATAAAACACCTTATGTTGATGAAACTACCGTAGGCCAGTACACAAGCCTAAAAGACAAGAACGGAAAGGAGATTTACGAGGGGGATTTAATAAAAGCTCCAAGCGGACGTATTTATGCCGTTATATTCTCAACATGGAAACATGAAGAGAAAAGAGATTTTCCAAAAGTAATCGACTTGTATGAACATACAGGATGGTGTATATCCCTAGATGGGGTTAATCCATGTGAACTGCTGGATTCGGAGGTGTGCCAAGGAAGTGTTATAGGCTCAGTGTATGACAATCCCGAACTACTGAAAGGAGGTAACCATGAAAGCAACATATAATACCATCGATTGGGAACAGCGTAGGTACGAGCTTGCTAAAAGCGCCATGAATGGTATTTTAAGTGATGAAAATGAGGTGGGTTATGCTTGTTCTGAGGTAAAATACGGGGAAAACGAAAAAAATACGACTCCAAAGGCTATCGCTCAATATGCAGTTGCTTGCGCAGACGCACTGATAGATGAATTGAGGAAAGGAGGTGAAAAATGAAAGCAATAACTATTAAACAGCCTTGGGCATCCTTGATAGTCCACGGTATCAAAGACATTGAGAATCGTACTTGGAGAACTAACTATCGTGGACGTGTGCTTATTCATGCTGCTGGTTCTCATGGTAAAAAGTTTAGCGTCGATTTAACTGATGCTCAAATGAAGGCTGCATTTGGTACGATTGCTAAAGAAACAATGTTTGGTAATCTGCCTTTTGGTACAATCATTGGCAGCGTAGAGATTGTGGATTGCGTAGTAAATCATTCATCCATTTGGGCAGAGAAAACAGAAAACTACACAGTCGGCATGAATCCTAAACTGCATGAGAATATTACAGGCAGAAAGGTTGTCTATAATTGGGTATTGGCAAATCCTGTAATGTTTGACAAGCCGATAACAGGCGTGAAAGGCAAGCTTTCGTTTTGGGAATTTAAACAATAAGTATTTCAATGGAAAGAAATATTGATATGGGACAGACGATAGAGGAAGCGGCAAAAGAATATTTAAGCCAGCTCCCATGGGAGGAAGGTGATAAACTCGCCTACCATATATGCGAGTTTGATTTTAAAGCTGGATTTAAATCCGGTGCCGAATGGGAAAGGGTAGAAGCTATTAATGCTCACTGGAAAAGTTGCCCGAAACTATCTAAAGACAATGATCGGATGTGCAATCATTCTTTTGATTGCGATCAGAATTGTGAGTACATGAAGTCTTTTATCAGACTATTAGAGGAATAGTATTAACCGAGCCTTCCCGGGAAGGCTCATTATTTAAAAGATATGAAACATATAGATGTAGAGGTCAGTGCTACCATTAGCATGAATTACGATCCGGAATCAGAAGAATTTAAGGATTCACTTGAAAGTTATCGGGATGCGATAGAGGACGGTGCCAGTGAAGAAGATATGCTCCGGCAGATAGCATGGTACATCACTGCATTCGGCACAGAAAACATGATAGAGGGTATCGGTTATGTATCTGTGGATGGTGAAAAGAATGGTGATCCAGAAGACTGGTGCGGAGTAGATATCGTGAATAGCCTCAATATAAATGATACTCCGGATTTTCAAACAACTATAATTTAACTTCTAATAACATGTGCGTACTTATTTACGACGGGGATGTAGAAATACAATCCCCTAAACAACTAGAGGATCATTTCCCGCAAATCACGAAAATGATCCCAGCGGAAGGGTATGACAATATCATACCGGAATCTTGCCTGTGCCAAGTGGACATAGAGAATACTCTTGATAGTGCCGGAATAAAGTATATTGAAGATTGCGGGGACTATATAATCATTAAATAATAAATAAATTGAAATCATGAGATTAAGACAAGCCAAGAAGATAATGAAAAACTTCCAGTTATATCCCGGGATGTTATGGCTGTATGGAACCGGAAGAGTCGACAAAGCCAACAATATAGTGCTACATCATTATTTCTAGGGTGAAACCCGAAATAAAAGTATGGAACACTTTAACGGATAAAGATCCACTATTGGCGATCAAGATACTTAATGAGTCATTCAAATCTAAGAAATCATGAATAAAGAATAGAAGATATCGTTTGCTTTTCCGGGAAAATTCGTAAGTTCGCGGTGTCACATTACACATAGGCACCGCAAGCGAGTGGTCCAGCAAAGATGAGAGAAGCATAAGCGGCTCCCATAATCCGTTCATATATCTTTGCGATATGTGTGGTGTGACAACTTTTGGATTATGTGGGGTCGCTATTTTTTATTCATCTAACTGTCACACCAGATGAAGCAAACAATTCTTACAAGAGAAAGTAGCACCGTAGAAATCAGACGCTACTTCATGGCAGTACTCAAACTGTCAAAATCAGATCAAGAGTTCCCCGTGAACCTTGACGAGGTATATCCTTTAGTATACAACAAGAGATCGGATGCCGTAGATGTCTTGCAGAAAACATTCATGCAAGATATTGACTATCAAGTTTTGCGGCAAAATCCGCAAAACCCAAAAGGAGGAAGGCCAAAGATCGAGTATCGACTATCCGTGCCCTGCATGGAATTTTTTATCGCCCGGAAAATACGCCCGGTGTTCGAGGTATACCGGAAAGTCTTTCATACGACTGTAGCTAAAAACGCATCAATCCCATTGGAAAGCAAAAAGATCCAAGAACTAAAGAAGGATATCTCAATGTTAGAGAACCGCCTTAAATGGGCCAAGATAACCTCTCAGCAAGAAACCGATCTAAAGAACTCCTGTTTCTTTTATCTCGTAGGAAAAGGCTTGTATACCGAATGGCACGAGTGGAATCAGGAACGGATAACTAAAAGGATCACGGAAGAGATCAAGAGATCGCTCAGCATTTAAATTTTAAAATTGGATTATCTTGGAAGCAAATTTAATATTAGCGAATAAAATGATGAGTTCTATGGAGATTGCAGAACTCACAAGTATGAGACACGCAGATGTTATGCGGTCTATCCGAGGGATGGAACCTGCATGGATTAAAATCAACGGACGCAATTTTGCGCTCGTTGAATACAAGGACGCAAAAGGAGAAATGCGTCCTATGTATCAACTAACAAGGTCCGAATGCCTGTATGTCGCCACCAAATTCAATGACGAGGCACGAGCTAAACTGGTTATTCGATGGGAGCAGCTTGAAAACGAAAGAAAAGAAATTTCCAGAAAAGATTTAGCCATGATGGTTATAGCCTCGGAAGAAGAGAAAGAGAGACTTCAATTGGCAAATGAGGATTTAATGAAAGAGATAGAAGATCAGAAACCGGCAGTTATATTTACAAACAGCGTGAAATCAAGCCAGACAAACATACTTATCCGTGATCTCGCCAAATTGATAACGCAAAATGGCCACGAGATCGGGCAGCAACGGCTATATGAGTGGATGGTGAAAAATAAATACCTTATAAGGCATCAAAGATTCAGCAAATCAAAGGGGAAATATGATAATTATTATACCCCAACCCAGCTTGCGGCCAAAAAGAAGTTGTTCTGGGTCGAAGAGAAAACTATCTCCAATCCGGGAGAACCCGTATTCACTAAGTTCACATGTTATGTCACAGGAGAAGGACAAGTATATTTCATCAACGTTTTTAAAAATAAAAAAATAGCTTAATATGGAAACTGAGAAATTAGAGTATATCGCAACAGCCGATATGAATTGCGAAGAAATAAAGAAATGGGAAAAAGATCATGACGCAGTGGCTATATCCCTAGATGATGGAAGTAGGATTGAGTTTTATCCTACATATGTCTATACTCCTGATAAAAATGGTCTCCCAATACCCGGAAGCAAAACGCCCAAGATCATGGTATCCATGTGTAACGATGACTCAACAGAGGAAATATCAGGGATAATATCAATGAGGAGTGGCGATATTAGGAAATTGAGGTACTTCCTTGATGGTTGCCTATGTGGAATGATAGATCCACTATAACAGGCACATCAAGTGCCTAATCCGAGCCATAACCTCATGAAAGTTTATAGGCTCGAACGACAACGATTCTATAAGGCGGTCTATTTCCCGTCTTACAGAATCGTTTCTTTTCTTGTTATGTGATCGTGTCCTAATCATCCATAGCGCACATATAAATCCAGACCTTGCCTTCCGGAGCGTCATCGTCCAAGAAGTAGAAGTTGATCGCATCATCGATGATCTTTTTCTCGGCGTCCGGACCGAACCATTCCGAGAACTTCACCTCCTTGTCGTGCCAGTTCGCGTTAAGAGCGACGTACACATCCCATATGTTAGCGTTGCCCGGTACGCTCATGCCTTTAGCTACGGCGGTTACTTGCTGGATGTTCCAGTGCTCACCCTTATCCTCCCCCGACTTGCCTTTATGGTGCATTGCCGCCACGTCCATCTTAGCGAAATGCTCATTATAATGAGGACCGCAAAAAACCTCATGTAAATCACGTATGGCCTCGTCATACGCTTCCGGGTCTTTCTCCCTTAACTTTTCCATAGCCTCCTCCATCACGTCTATGGAGGCCCACATCTTCTTCTCGGAGCCTAGTCCCTTGGCTTGGTACTCCCTTATCTGTTCCTTGTATCTCATATCTCATATTATTATTCGGTAAATATTGATTTCAACTCCAAAAAATCCGCTTCCGTTATACGGATAGCGTTCGTTTCGCCTAGGATAAAATTCATGAGTCCGTTATCTGGAAGCTCTATCAAGATGGAGCCTTCCCCGATCGTCCCCTTGATAAATCCTTGCTCAAACTTATACGGCTTCATGCTCTTGAATACGTTCATGGCGTCATCGAATAACTCTTCCTTATCATAATTGCCGTTCTCGTCAGCCACGAACATCATGAATCCCTCCACCTTCTCAGCGATCTCCTTGTCCTTTTGCACGAGGATGTTATGGACACCTCTTTTCAGATACTTGCCAAGGGGCTTGAAAGCCGTGTTACCGGAGACGAAAGAGTCAACCCTTTCCTCCGCCCATATCTCCACCGAGTTAATTAGCCTGCTTTTTAGCTCTAGAGCTTGTTGCTTTAGTTCCATATGACTCTTTCTTTAATTGTTCCACTTCCTCTCTCAAGGTATTGATAGCATACCCTTGTCTCTTGACCTTATCGATCAATTCGATAAGCATACCTTCCTCACGTGTCATTTTTTACCTCCTTTTCCGCTATTCTTCAATTTAAGGAAGTCGGCGTATGGCATATCGGCGTATTTGGCCGTGTACTCAGCGAACAACGCCATGTTCTTGTTAACCTCCTCTGAGGCCGATTTCTTTATCTTCTTGGCCATTCCCAACAATTCCTCCAAGGCGGCCTTGCCATCCTTGCTCTCCTCCACCAACGGACGCATGACGCGCATGTATTCACGGTTAAGGATAGCCATTACCTTCTGGTAGGACTGTTGATACTCCGGATTGTTATTGACCATTTCGAACTCGCTATCCGACATCTCGCTAACGAGCTTATCTATCTCGTCCCACACCGGATTACGGCTTTGGGCCTGTTGCGCAGAAGGGTTAAGCATACGTTGCTTCTGAATCTCCATCTGTTGCTGCGCTTGCTGGAGACGCTGAATGTTTGCTTCTATCTCGCTTATATTCGGATTATAAGGGTTGCTACCTAATACAGGGTCACTCCCCCCTAAAAAAACATTTGTCTGCATGATAATACTGTTAGTGGTTAAAAAAAGGAAAGCGGCAAGCGCCCCCTAGGGAGCACAAGCCACTAACTTTACCTTAAGCCGTAGGTGCCGGAGCGGATGCCGGGCATGAGCACGGATTGTAGCTAGGATAGCCTGTTACCGTAGGGGTATTTGGCAATACCAATTCTCCCGTGATCATACGGCTGGTTCTACGATCGGTGTAATTGACACTAGCCGTGAACGCCTTCTCGATCTCGCATTGAAGCAACTTGTCTTGGTAAGGACGAATCGCCGAACCTACAGCCACCTGACACCTCAATTCATCGATCTGAGCCTTCAAGACATCGAACTGGTCTCTTTGGTTCTTGTATAGACCAAAATCAGCGTCTACCTGTGACTTCCACAAGGCGAATTTCTCGGCGATATCCGTCTGACGGTGATCGTAATCGGCTTGCATACCTGAGACTTTCAATCCCCACATTGCGTTTGTAAGCGATAACGCCTCCTCACAGCCCTTTTCCCAAGCCATGAACGCAGTCGGAGCGCCTACCCCGGAACCACCACCGCCTCCTGTGGTCGTGTTGATGTTAACGTTCTCCGGCATACCGGCTCCCCAGCCACCGCCGAACAAGCCGCCACGGTTACGTGACACCGCCCAAGCTCCAAGAGCCGTGCCAATGATGCCCAATGTCAAGCCGGCGTTACCCACGCCCTTGCTTGCGTAATCCTTGTGCTCATCCTCATGGACGATCT
>ERZ839489.1479-NODE-1479-length-14469-cov-2.860067_pt1 | contig 14469 bp, 14 predicted proteins | sample MGYA00519938_ERZ839489 | MGnify/ENA primary metagenome ERZ839489 (study PRJEB31850, sample SAMEA3708846) | human gut metagenome | biome: human gut; feature: human-associated habitat; material: faeces | place: China | collected 2014 ... | reverse complement strand
CTTGCAGTTTGGCTGAGAAAAAGAGTCTCACCCAACTGCGAAGCATACCCGGACTTAAGTAAATCACTTAGGAATATATCCTTCTAAATGTCTCAACAACAAGAATATTGGTTCGCTGCCCGTACCCGTAAGGATCAGGAGCTTACTACTCGTGACGCATTAGAGAAAATAGGTGTCGAGTATTTTTTGCCGACCCAATTTGTCATTCGTCAATTGAAATATCGCCGGCGTCGTGTAGAAGTTCCTGTCATTCGTAATCTTATTTTTGTACATGCTACCAAAGAGTTTGCTTGTGCTATTGCCAATGAATACGGGGTGCGTCTTTTCTATATGCGTGATTTTGACACTAAGAGTATGCTTATTGTTCCCGATAAGCAGATGAAAGATTTTATGTTTGTCATGAATCTCGATCCTGCTGCTGTTATCCTCAACGATGATTGTTTCGCAGTTGGCACCAAAGTACAAGTCATCAAGGGAGATTTTTGTGGAGTTGAAGGTGAACTGGCCAGTCTTTCTAATCGTACTTATGTCACTATCCGAATTCGTGGCGTTTTATCTGCCAGTGTCAAGGTTCCTAAAAGCTACCTTCGCATTCTCGCACCGTAATCAGTAATATTTTATCATATAAAATGAATACTCTTATGACCCAGATTCATGAGCTGCAACATGTGGCTCACGAATTATTGTATTTGGGTGCTGACGGTTCTCCTATCTATACCGACAGTTTCCGTCAATTAAACACTGAAGTGCTTCAAAAATCTGATGCTTTGTTTGCTTTGAAAGGAGAAAATCCGGAAGAAGAAGCACGACTTTGCCTGGCTCTCTTGATGGGCTACAATGCAACAATCTATGATTATGGCGACAAGGAGTCTAAGAAACAGGTTATTTTGGATCGTTCCTTGCTTGTGTTAGAGTCTCTCCCGTCTTCTTTGCTCAAGTGTCAGCTTTTGACATATTGTTATGGAGAAGTTTTTGAAGAAGAGTTGGCAAAGGAAGCTCATACAATTATAGATGGTTGGAAAGATCGAGAATTGTTAGAAGAAGAAAGAGAAATAGTTGAAAATTTGAGGATTTTGGAAGAACCTCCATATCTGTTTAGTAATAAATCTTGTTAGAAATGAAAAAGAAAGTATATGTTGGGATGAGTGCTGATATTATTCATCCAGGGCATTTGAATATTATTCATGAAGCACAAAAACTAGGGAATGTGACTGTAGGTGTTTTAACAGATGCTGCTATAGCCAGTTATAAACGTTTACCTTATTTAACTTATGAACAACGTTCCTTAATAGTACAAAATCTAAAAGGTGTTGATGAAGTTATTCCACAAACTACCTTAGATTATATTCCTAATCTTGAATTGCTAAAACCTGATTTTGTTGTTCATGGAGATGATTGGAAAGAAGGCGTTCAGAAGGAAACAAGACAACGGGTTATTGAAACTCTTTCTAAATGGGGCGGACAAGTTATTGATATACCTTATACACAAGGTATATCCTCAACAAAACTCAATTCAAAGCTTAAAGAAATAGGGACAACTCCTGAAGTGCGTTTGAAAAGATTAAAACGTTTGATTGAAGCTAAGTCCATTGTTCGTATTTGTGAATCACATAGTGGATTAACGGGGTTAATCATAGAAAATACGTCTGTTGAGGTAAATGGTATGAAGCGTGAATTTGATGGAATGTGGTCTAGTAGTTTAACTGATTCAACATCAAAGGGGAAGCCTGATATTGAAGCTGTAGATTTGACGACCCGTTTACATGATTTAAATGATGCTTTGGAATGTACAACGAAACCTGTTATTTTTGATGGTGATACAGGGGGAAAAATTGAACATTTTGTTTTTACAGTTCGTACGTTAGAACGTTTGGGTATTTCTGCTATAATAATTGAAGATAAAGTTGGATTGAAAAAGAATTCTTTATTTGGAACTGATGTTATTCAGACACAAGATACAATTGAGGGTTTTTGCGATAAAATATCAGCAGGAAAACGTGCTCAAATAACGGATGACTTTATGATTATTGCCAGAATTGAAAGTTTTATTGCTGGTAAAGGTTTAGATGATGCTATGAAAAGAGCATTAGCTTATATTGAGGCGGGAGCTGATGGTATAATGATTCACAGTAAAGATAAATCAGGTGAAGATATTAGACTTTTTTGTAAGGCGTTACGAGAGGTTAATCAATCAATTCCTATAGTAGTAGTTCCGACAACTTATAATCATATAACAGATGAAGAGTTGTCTACATGGGGTATAAATGTGGTCATTTATGCAAACCATATGTTACGTAGTGCTTATCCTGCTATGCTAAATACTGCGAAATCTATATTATTACATGCCCGTTCATATGAGGCAAATGATTTATGTATGCCAGTAAAAGATATATTAGAATTAATACCAGGTACAAAATAGTTTTTTTATGATTTCTCCAGAACTTTTCATTAACTCTCTTGTACAAAATGAACTTGATTTTTTTACAGGGGTACCAGACTCATTATTGAAACATATTTGTGCCTATATAACTGATCATATAGCTTCAAATAGTCATATAGTTGCTGCCAATGAGGGAGCAGCGATTGGTTTGGCTGTTGGTTATCATTTGGCAACTAATAAAATTCCGGTTGTATATATGCAAAATTCCGGTATTGGTAATTCTATTAATCCTTTATTATCTTTAGTAGACAAGGAGGTGTATAATATTCCTTTATTATTATTAGTCGGTTGGAGAGGTGAGCCTGGTGTAAAGGATGAACCTCAACATATAAAACAAGGTAAGGTAACTATTCCTTTGTTTGATTCTATGCGAATAAAGAACCAGATACTTTCCAAAGATAAATCTGATTTCTTACAACAACTAAACGTAGCATTAGAATATATAAGAGAGACAAATGAGCCTTTTGTTTTTATAATTCAGAAAGAAACATTCAGTGATTATAAACTGCAAACTCCAAATAATAATGCTTTGTTATTGGATAGAGAAACTGCTATTAAGATTATTGTTTCTTCTATTTCTAAGAATGATATAGTCGTTTCTACTACAGGAATGATATCTCGTGAGCTATTTGAATATAGGGATAACATGGGCGAATCTCATGAAAAGGACTTTTTAACAGTCGGTTCTATGGGGCATGCCTCTCAAATAGCTTTGGGTATTGCATTACAAAAAAAGGCTAGAACTGTGTATTGTTTTGATGGTGATGGTGCTGTTTTAATGCATATGGGAGGACTAACAACCATTGGATCAATAAAACCGTCTAATTACATCCATGTATTATTTAATAATGGAGCGCATGATTCTGTAGGTGGGCAACCTACGGTTGGTTTTGAGGTAGACTTTACAAAGATAGCTTTGGCGTGCGGTTATAAATATGCTTTGGTTGTGGAGAGTGCTTCATCTTTAAACGAAGTTCTTAAAACGGTGAATGAAATGCAAGGACCTGTTTTTTTGGAGGTTAAGGTAAAGAAAGGTGCTCGAAAAGATTTAGGTCGTCCTACAATAACTCCAATACAAAATAAAGACTCTTTTATGGACTTTTTAAAGCGATAATATGAAACAACGCATATATATTGGAGAGGCCTCATTGAATAATTTAGATATTATTTTGCAGGAATATTCTGCAAAGAAGGTTTTTTTGGTGAGAGGGAAGAAATCATATGAGCTTTGTGGAGCACAATCAAGATTAAACTCTATATTGAAGAAAGTAGGAGTTCAGATCTTTGAATTCCATGATTTTGAGGAAAATCCTAAAATAGAAGATTTAGATAGAGGACTTTTGCAATTAAGAGTTTATCATCCAGATTTGATACTTGCAATAGGAGGAGGCAGTGTATTGGATATGGCTAAATTGCTTCGTTTTTTTTATTCTTATTCTGGAAATAAAATAGGAAGAGTTTTTGAAAAAATAGAAAATCTATTACCTTTAATTGTTATACCTACAACTGCGGGAACTGGCAGTGAGGCTACGAGTTTTGCTGTGTTATATAAGAATAAAGTTAAGTATTCTGTTTCGCATGAAGATATATTACCTGAAATAGCTTTTATTGATCCATATTTTACATATAATATTTCTCGATATTTGACAGCTTGCACGGGGTTTGATGCATTGGCCCAGGCTATTGAAGCTTATTGGAATTTAAATGCTACAAATGAATCTGATGTTTTTGCAGTAAAAGCAATAAAATTACTTTGGCCTAATTTACCATTAGCGGTAAATAATCCAACAAAAGAGGTTAGAAACAGTATGTCTGAAGGGGCCTATTGGGCTGGATGTGCAATAAATATAACGAAGACTACAGCACCTCATGCTTTTTCTTATCCATTTACTACTTATTATGGCTATCCACATGGACATGCGGTGGCATTAACTTTCCCATTTTTTATGGAATATAATGTAGGAAGTATATTATTAAAGCATGGTACAGTTTTCGATAAAATGATTCGATTGATGGAAATACTCAATATAACCAATGTAAATGAATGCAAATCTTTACTATGTGATTATATAGAAAATATCGGACTTGATTTAAAGTTGCCTGCCAATTTTGATCATCGAATTATTCTTTCAAATATAAATGTGCAAAGGTTGAGTAATAACCCTGTACGAATAGATGGGGCTGTGGCTAAAACAGCTTTAAATACTTTATGTATCAAGGATGATGATAAAGATTGATAGTGATGAAAATTAAAAAGTCTTTAGATTCCTATAAAGTAATTTTTCAAAATACATTTTATTTGTCGATAATTGAAGCTATACGCTTAATAATGCCCTTTATCGCTCTTCCATATATTATTACTACTATTGGCGCAACTAATTATGGGATTATCATTTTTTCTCAAACAATTGTTTCATATTTTTCAATTGTTATTAATTGGGGATTAGATGTAACTTCAGTCCGAGAAGTGTCTTTAAATAGAGGTAGTTTAAAAAAAATGAGTTTAATCGTTTCTACTGTATTTACTATTAAATTTATTTTGTTTGGACTTTGCTTTTCTATTTTCATGATATGTTTGTTTTTTATCCCTTTCTTTCAACAATATAGAATTATATATCTGTATGCTTTTTTGTCATGCTTTTCTGAGGTTATTATACCTGTGTGGTTTTTTCAAGGTATTGAGAAGATGAAGTATTTGACTTATATAAGGACAACAAGTATAGTTCTCTATACTATACTTGTTTTTACTTTTATTAAAAAAGAAATGGACTTTACACTTTTAGCCTTATTACAATCTTTGGCTAATATTACTGCAGGTGTATTTTCATTAATATTATTATTAATTTTTTGTAGAGTCAAATTTGTATTTCCTACTTTCAGAGTGATGAAAGAAACTTTTTGTAATAGTACACCGTTTTTCGTTTCCAGAGTTTCGTTTTTATTGAATACGAATATAGCTAAAACGATGAGTGGGTTATTTCTGAATATGCACACTGTTGCCGCATTTGATTTGTCTCAGAAAATTTTATCTTTTGTGTCTGTTCCCATACAAATGCTGAATCAGGCGATTTATCCTCATGTTGCAAAAAATCCAATTAAATCATTTTCTGTAAAGATGCTATATGTTATAGCTGCATTATCTTTGATTTTATCTGTTTTACTTTTTTTTCTAGCACCCTATATCATTCTTTATTTTTCAGCGCAACTATATGCTGAAGCTCTAATTTTTATAAGGATCTTGTGTCTTTATGTATTTTGTTTTGGTATTAATACTTATTTAGGGACTCCACTTCTTGTCGCTTATGGTTTTTATAAGCCATTTAACTTCAGTGTAATATATTCTACTTTATTTGTGTGCTCTTTGTACGGGATTTTATACGTATTTAATTTATTGGGTGGGGAGTGCTTTGCTTTAGCAATGTTCTTAACAGAGCTTTTTATTCTGATATATAGATTTTATTATTGTTTGAAATTTAAATTGATATAAAAATAATGGAAAAGATATCTAACTATAATACTGATGGTACTATGTTGCGAAAGCAACAAGAACGTATGTTCGAAATGTTATGTGTAATAGATGATATTTGTGTCAAGAATGAAATTTGCCGATTTAAAGGAGTGTCATAATGTCCTAATGGATATATTGAATGCATTTTGTGATTTTTGTGATAAACATAATTTAAGATATTTTTTAGATTATGGAACTCTTTTAGGAGCAGTTCGACATAAAGGGTTTATACCATGGGATGATGATTTAGATATTCAACTGATGAAAGATGACTATAATAAATTACTAGGTTTATTAAAGACAGAACTTCCTGAACAATACCAGTTACAAACATCTAAGACTGATAGAAACTATTTCGCAAGATATGCGAAAGTAAGAGATGTGAATTCTTTGCTTGAAGATAGTGATTATACTTTGGGATATAAATATAAAGGGATATTTATAGATATTTTTTCTGTTGAAAAAGCAAATAAATTTCTAGTAAAGATATCTGCTTTTATGCAATGGTATCTATTGATCTCTTTGTTACCTATGGTACATAAGAAAACTAAAATGCAATTGAATCTTTTTTCATTATGGAATAAGTTTTTAGGTACTTTTTATTCTGGATTCAGACTATTTGGTAAATTGTTTGCCAAGAAAATTAATTATTCTTATGGAGTTTACTATCCTTTAAATTGTGATTATACTACTATATTTCCATTAACAACAATTGAGTTTGAAGGACGTATGTTTAAAGTTCCGGGAAATTATAATTTATATTTATGTAATATATATGGTGATTATATGAAACTTCCTCCAGAGGAAGAAAGAGAAAATCATAATATAAGAGTGGTTCATATTGTTTAGTTCTCACTATATTTATGTTAATAGTAATACTACTGACTCTAATCTTAATATATATATTATATAAGATATATAAAAAAAAGAAGGTTCATCAATTTTTACTCATATATTTTGCTTTTTCTGCTTTTTTGTGGGTTATTTTTCCATCGATTGTTTCTTTAATAGGAGATAGATATAAACAGGAATTGGTAGTAAAAGAAAATGTTTTTATAACTTATGCTATTTATGAATTTCTTTTTTATATAATATTGTTACTTTTACTCTATCGTTTTCCATTATGTAAACCTTTCTATTATGGGAAATATATTCCCAATACATCCTCGTCTATAAAACGAATATGGTTTGTATTAAGTCTTTTTCTCATTATTAATATTATCAAGCAGATATCTTCCAATGTTACTTATTCTGAAGTCAATGATTCAACTATATTGGCTGAACAGGAAACTAATTTATTTTCAATTTTTTCAAATTTCTCTATATGCCTATATCTTACTATAATATTATTTTACAATAAGCTTTATTCAAAAAGAATCATTTTTTTCTCTTGGCTATTACTATCTCTTAATATAATAACGGTTTTAGCTCATGGAGCAAGAATGCAAGTTATTTTTTATTTGTTTGTTTTTGTATATTATTTATTTTCTTCAGCATTAAATAAAAAACGTTTTTTCTTATATATGTCTTTTCTGATCGGAATTATTTATTTATGTTCTTATATTCTTCCGGCAGTTGCATATATAAGGTCAGGAGGAAATTTTACAGTTGAGGATTTGAGAAAGTCATATGAGAATTATGGGGAAGCAAATGCTTTTGTCCTTCAATTGCTGATTAAGTCTAATAGTATAAATACTGGGGCCATTTTAGTTGAGGAAACAAAAGAAAAGCCATACTTGAATCCATATATTAATTCAATATATTCATTCTGCCCAAGTATACTCTTTCCTGGAAAAAGACCTTTGGCAGGTAGTAGTGATGGTACGATTGATGGATTCCCTACAAGATTAGCCGCAGAATATATAAGTGGTGATTCTCGTTTCTTTAATGTGGGAATATCAACTTCTGCCACGGCACTATGGCATGGTGGTATTTTATTTTATGTGATTAATTTAATTATAGTTTTTTTTTGGTATCGTTTTCTGAATTCATTAATGTTTTATGAAAACTACTATGCAAAACTTTTAGTTGTATATTTTACAGTTTTGGGGTATTTTATACTTCCTACGGCAGATGTCTTAATACGGGATTTGCTTAAACAGCCTTTCTTTTATGCATTCTTTATATTTATCTCGAGAGGCGGTCTTATTAAAGATTGGGTTAGATCTTTGAAACGTCATATTGCTTAGTGAAAAGATATTCTTTGAATTTATCATCATGAATAATCCCATACTTTTATCTATTGTAATCCCTGTATATAATGTTGAGTTATATATTGAACGTTGTCTATTAAGTTGTTTGAATCAAGATCTTTCAATATCACAATATGAAATCATTTTAATAGATGATGGAAGCCCAGATAGCAGTATCGATAAGATTTCAAAATGGTTAGATAGAAAAAATATAACTTTGTTAACTCAGCCTAATAGTGGATTAAGCGTTGCACGAAATAATGGATTACTACATGCAAAAGGTAAATATGTTTGGTTTGTTGATTCCGATGACTGGATTTTAGAAAATTGCCTTCAAGAGATTGCAGGTTATATGGTTGCTGGAATTGATATTATTACTTTCTGTGCTGCAGACTTTATTAATGATAAATTTTATCGGAGATTTGAATACATAACAGGTGTAAATAAAAAAATCGAAGGAAGGGATTTATTAAAAAGAGGAACTTGTCAACATTGTGTGCCATTTTCTATATATCGGAAAAGATTTTTAGAACAAAATCATTTGTTCTTTTTGCCAAATATTTTTCATGAAGATACAGAATTTTCTCCACGGGCATATTATTTAGCGAATCATGTTTTTTGTATTAATAAGGTATTTTATTATGTGTATCATAATCCTAATTCAATAACAAGAACATTTAATCCGAAAAAGTCTTTTGATTTATTAATTGTATCTCACAGCTTGTCTATATTCATGTTGGATGTTACTCCTGAGTATAAATCTTGTTTTAATAATTTGATTTCTTTGTCTATAAATGCTGCAATAAATGGCATTGTTACGGCAAAAAGCGAGATTTCTAGGTTTATAGTGGATTTAACTGCTAGAGGATTGTATCGAAACATGCTTAATGCCGGAAGATTAAGGTATAAAATAGAAGGATTACTACTCTATTTATGTCCGGCATTGTTGATTTGTCTGTATAAACATTACTCTTCATTGAGAAGAATTATTAAATAATCTAATAAAAATGTTATGGTGTTTGTTAAACCAATTAAGATTGCCGTAATAGGTCTTGGTTATGTCGGGCTACCTTTGGCCCGATTGTTTTCGACAAAATATGAATGTATTGGTTTTGATCTGAACCAGTCTCGTGTTGATGCTTTAAATTCCGGTCATGATATGACTTTAGAGGTTTCTGATGACTTACTTCGGAAAGCGTTAGAAAATGGTTTCAAATGTACCAGTAATATTGACGAAATAAGTAATTGTAACTTTTATGTTGTAGCTGTACCAACCCCTGTGGATTTGAATAATCGCCCCGATCTTACACCTTTGATTGGTGCGAGTACTACAGTCGGGAAAGTTATTTCAAAAGGGGATATTGTTGTGTATGAATCTACTGTATATCCGGGAGTTACTGAGGAAGAATGTCTTCCGGTAGTCGAAAAGGTGTCTGGGTTAACATACAATGTAGATTTTTATGCAGGTTATTCACCAGAACGTATAAATCCGGGTGATAAAGAGCATACTGTTGAAAAGATTAAGAAAGTAACTTCTGGTTCGACTCCTGAGATTGCTGACATTGTTGATTCTGTTTATAATTCAGTGTTGGTTAACGGTACTCATAAAGCCCCTTCTATCAAAGTGGCTGAAGCTTCCAAAATAATAGAGAACTCCCAGCGCGATGTGAATATTGCCTTCATGAATGAACTCTCAAAGATCTTCAATGCAATGGGCATTGATACCAATGATGTTATTGAGGCTGCATCTTCCAAATGGAATTTTATCAAGTTGAAACCTGGCTTGGTCGGTGGTCACTGTATTAGTGTTGATCCTTATTATCTTATTCAGAAGGCCCAGGTTTATGGGGTACTCCCACGAATCATGTCTGCAGCAAGGCGCTTGAATGATGGTATGGGAGACTATGTCGCTAATCAGGTGATTAGATTAATGAATAAAAAAGGTATTCTTGTCAAAGATTCAAAGATTCTGCTTCTGGGTTTTACTTTTAAAGAAGATTGCCCTGATATTCGAAATACCAAGGTGATAGACATTTATTCTACCTTACATGAGTATACTTCTGACATTACCGTTTATGATGCTTGGGCTAATTCGGCTAAAGTGGCACATGAATATGGTATATCGATCCTGACTGCTGGTCTTGATAATTTGGTTGGACAATTTGATGCGGTGGTGTTGTGTGTTGGACATAAAGAGTTCCGGCATATGAATATTCGCGGCTTTCTCCGTTCTGATATGGGTGTTGTTTATGATGTTAAAGCTGTATTGAGTAAAGATATAATAGATGGCAGATTATAATTCTTCTATTTGTTGTATTTTTAATATAGGGACTCACTATCGCAATCCTATATATTCAAAAATGTCTTCGGAGCTTCCCTGCGATTTTTATTTTGGCGATCGTCTATTGACACCAATAAAGAAAATGGATTATACCCAATTGAACCATTTTCGCTCAGAATTGCATAACAAATATTTATTTTCTCAGTTTTATTGGCAATCTAAATCTGTCCGGTTAGTCTTTAAACCCTATACTTATTATGTATTGGATGGAGAACCTTATTGTTTGTCTTCATGGGTTATCCTTTTCTGGGCAAAACTTTTAAATAAGAGAACAGTAGCTTGGACTCATGGTTGGTATGGCAGAGAAAGTATTGTAAAGAAGGTTATAAAAAAGTTGTTTTATTCTTTGTTTTCTGAGTTGATGGTTTATGGCGAATATGCTATTTCCCTGATGTCAAAAGAAGGCTTTGATAAATCAAAGATGGTTTGTATTGCAAACTCTTTGGATTATGATAATCAGTTGAAAATTAGACTCAATTTATCGCCTTCTTCTATTTATTCTACTCATTTTTCCAACTCCTATCCTGTATTATTCTATATCGGGCGTGTGCAAAAATCGAAGAAGTTGGAATATATAATCCAAGCTATGGATATCTTGAAACAGAAAGGGTTTCCGGTAAATCTTGTTGTTGTCGGTAAAGATGTGGATGGGGTTCATCTTGATTGTGAAATAGCTAAATATAATCTTGGCTCTCATGTCTGGTTATATGGACCTTGTTATGACGAGATGCGCATAGGAGAGATGTTCTATAATGCGGATGTCTGTGTGTCTCCAGGGAATGTTGGCTTGACTGCTATCCATTCTCTGACTTATGGTTGTCCTGTTATAACCCATAATAATTTTCCTTTTCAGGGTCCTGAATTTGAGTCTATAATTCAGGGGAAAACCGGTGATTTTTTTCAGGAAAATGATGTAAATAGTCTGGCTGATACTATTCAGAAATGGTTAAGTCAGAATTTGCATAGTCGAGAGGCTATTCGGCAGTTTGCCTATCAGACAATTGATACCAAATGGAACTTGTATTACCAGATGAATATTCTCAAACAAGTTTTTCTTAAACAAGTTAAGGATGAATGACTTTCGGAGTTTAATAAGGAATAGTGTTTTGGATATTTTAGGGATATTTTCCCGTCCTCAAAATGGTATTCATATATTGAATGGACATATGATATGTCGTGGAGTGGCTAATGATCAAGCAAAATATTATTTTTCTTATCAATTAAAAGAACTTTCCCGACATGTACGTTTCATAAGGGTGGAGGAGGCCACTTCTCTAATTCTCAATCATGAAAGTGTCGATGAACCTTTGGTTGCCTTTACATTTGACGATGGTTTTATGGAATGTCATTCAATGATAGCACCAGTTTTGGAACAGTTTGGGGTGAATGCGGCTTTTTTTATCAATCCCAATTTTGCGAATGGGGATGATGTGTATATTCAGAATTTTACAAATAACATAGTTCTCACTCCCGGTAAAACTCCAATGCGGTGGAAAGAGATAAGGGATTTGCATGAGAGGGGACATATTATTGGTGCACATACAATGGATCATTATATGATTAATGATAGTAATTGGGTGGAATTAGACAAGCAAATAGGTTGTTGTAAATCGGTAATAGAACAGGAACTCTCTACTTCTTGTGAATACTTTGCCTTTCCATATGGACGCTTGGAACACGCTAATCAATCTTCGATTGATATTGCATGTAAGTATTACAAATATGTGTTTTCTCAATCGGACTATAAACATTACTTTTCTTTTGGCGGTCGCGTAATTAACAGACGGCATTTTGAGCCTTTTTGGCCCGTGAAACATGTTTCTTATTTTTTAAATTGTAATAAGAAATAATTTTAGTCTTTGTTGTATTTATAATATTTTCTACTGATGATAAATCAATATTCTAATATAGTTTGGGGGACTGGGTTACCATACGACTATAATTTTTTCTTGAAAGAAAAATATCATTCCATGACTTTTACTTGTGAATACCTTGATATATTTAAGAATATTCGATCTTCTGCGGAATATATGATTTTATATGAAGAAGAGAATATTGTGGATTTATTTATTTTTGAGGTAAAGGGCAATAAATGTATTTGTTATAATGATTTGATCTGTATAGATCAAAATCAGTGGAAATTTTTCTGTGATAATATTTTTTTGAAATATAATAAAATTAAGGAAATAATATTATCCAGATTGTATAATCAGATCCAAATGAAGAATCAAATTGTTGTGGGTTTAACAAATGATTCTTTATTTGATTTACCACAATGTGTTGATGATTATTTTTTGATGATGGGAACTCAAACACGCAGACATATAAAAAATTATAGAGTTAGATTAAATAAAAATTTTCCTAATAATTTGTTTGAATGTAGGTCTGGAGGGGATATCGAAAAGGATATCGTAGAACGCATAATCGATTTGAATTCTCAGAGGATGATAGCTAAGGGGAATATACCTGGAATAGATGAAGAGTATAAGAATAATATTTGTCAATATGCTAAAAACTACGGTTGTGTTGCATTTATTAGTATTAATGAGCAAATTATCGCAGGGACAATATGTTACATTCTTTATGATGATGTTTATTTACATGTTATTGCTCATGATAACTCGTATTCGAAATTTAATGTTGGTCAGATATGTTTGTTTGAACTGATCTCATATTGTATTAATAATAAAAAAAAGACTTTCCATTTTCTATGGGGAGTTTCTGATTATAAGAAACGCTTTTTAGGTAAACCTTATACGTTAACTTCATATAAGATATATAGATCAAAGTCTTTCGTTTATCTGAAAGATTATGGACTATATTGCTCAAAAAGATTGTTGACACGAATTAAATCTTCTCATTATTTAGATTTCATAAAAGAAAGAATAAAAGAGGTCAGACGGAAGCGTTCTAAATTATTCCAGTAATCTTTCATTAATATAAATTGCAATGAAAATACTTTTGCAAATAAATGTAGTAGCTAATTCTGGTTCGACTGGTCGTATTGCAGAAGAGTTAGGGAGGCTAGTTATTGCTAAAGGATGGAAAAGTTACATTGCTTATGGGCGTTGGTCTTGTCCAAGTCAATCTAAGTTAATTCGTATTGGAACAAAGGTGGATTTATTTTTTCATGGACTTAAGTCTATCCTGTTTGATCGTCATGGTTTTGGTTCACGAAAAGCTACTTTGAAACTAATTTCTAAGATTGAAAAGATAAAACCAGACATTATACATTTGCATAATATTCATGGATATTATTTGAATTGTAAGATTTTATTTGAGTATTTATCTTGTGTAGATATTCCTGTTGTCTGGACTTTACATGACTGTTGGAGTTTTACTGGTCATTGTGTACATTTTCAAAATGTTGGATGTAATAAATGGCTGTTAGGCTGCTTTGCTTGTCCTAATAAACGAGATTATCCAACCACTTTATTTCTTGATAATTCTCAAATAAATTATGTAGAAAAAAAACTGTTGTTTACTACTATAGATCGTATGATTATTGTACCAGTCTGTAACTGGTTGAACGAAATGATTGGGAGTTCATATCTTTCTCAATTGAGAAGATATACTATTGTTAATGGAATTGATCTTAAAGTATTCAGACCTTCTACTGACTTATCAGTGTTAATTAAGCGATATGGTTTAGAATCTAAATTTGTGGTACTTGCTGTTGCCTCTAACTGGAATGTCACTAAAGGAGAATTTGATATATATCATTGGGCTAGACAGGTTTCTGATGATGTGAGGTTTGTTATGATTGGTTTGACCAAGACACAAATAAGGAAATTACCTATAAATATATTGGGATTTGAAAGGACTGAGGACATAAATCAATTAGTTGATTTTTATTCTCTAGCCGATGTTTTTATAAATCCGACTTATCAAGATACTTTTCCAACAGTAAATATTGAGGCTATGGCTTGTGGTACCCCTGTAATTACTTATAATACAGGTGGGTGTAAAGAAATGATTACAGATAGTA
>ERZ839489.1472-NODE-1472-length-14524-cov-3.390352_pt1 | contig 14524 bp, 18 predicted proteins | sample MGYA00519938_ERZ839489 | MGnify/ENA primary metagenome ERZ839489 (study PRJEB31850, sample SAMEA3708846) | human gut metagenome | biome: human gut; feature: human-associated habitat; material: faeces | place: China | collected 2014 ... | reverse complement strand
CCGGAGTGCCATCTCCTACCCTCTTCTGATGATCGGGATGATGCTGGTGATCATTATCATTTTGATGACAAAGGTTATGCCGGTATTTGATCAGGTGTTCCGCCAGTTTGGTCAGGAAATGACCGGATTTTCAAGAGGGATCCTGCTTGCAGGCAATGCTCTTTCCAGATATTCGGCGGTGTTTGCGGTACTTTTGGCGGTGATCGTCTGTGCGGGTATTTATTTTACAAAGACAGAGAGTGGCAGAAAGAAAATGTATCACATCGGATCCGGGTTTGCATTTTCAAGGGAGCTGAAGGATAAGCTGTCGGCATGCCGGTTTGCCGGAGGAATGTCACTGGCGCTGAAAAGTGGACTGACGCCGGAACAGGGAATGGAATTTTCAGAGAACCTGATCGAGGATGATGATTTCCGGAAGAAAGTAGCAGAATGCAAAGCGGATATGGAAAATGGAACGGATATCGCAGAGGCACTGGTGAAAGCCGGAATCTTCACAGGTGTTTATGCGCGGATGACATCCATTGCCGGGAAAGCCGGAATGATGGATGAGATGATGGGAAGGATTGCCGATGAGTGTGAGGAGGAAGTGGATGAAAAGCTTTCTTCTATGATCGCAGTTTTGGAACCGACGCTGGTGATCATCCTGTCGGTGATCGTCGGAACGATCCTTCTGTCGGTTATGCTTCCGCTTCTTGGAATTATGTCAGGACTTTAGGAGGTATGCTATGTGGAGAAAAGAACGGGAACGGTTTTATCACGGAAAACGGCAGCACCCACTTCGGAATTTCTGTCTGTCCCTTCTGCTGTTTGTATGTATCTGCAGTGCTTTTTTCAGTGGATTTGAAAGGCTTTCGGACACGACAAGACGCAGGCAGAAGGAAAGTCTGGAAAATGCACTCTGGCGTGGTGTGACGCAGTACTATGCGCTGGAAGGACACTATCCGGAGACGCTTGATGATCTGACGGAAAACTGTGGGATCCAGTATGACAAGAAGCAGTTTTTTATTGATTATCAGATTGCCGGTGCCAATATTCTTCCGGACATTACGGTGATCGAACGATAGGAGGAAATGGGCATGAAGCGTAGAAATGAAAAAAAGCATGTGATTGATTTTCTTTTTCCTCTTGCAGTCTTTTTCGTGCTGGCGGCATCATCGGTCGCCATTGTGGTTCTTGCATCGGGATTTTACAGCCGGCAGGTGAAGACCTCGTCAGCTTCCTATTCGGGACGGACGGCACTTGCCTATGTGACGGAGAAAATGCACCAGAATGATGAAAATGGTGCGATAGCAGACGGAACCTTTGATGGGGAAAATGCTCTCGTGATCCGGCAGCGTTATGATGAGAAGGATTATGTGACATATCTGTATGCGTATGATGGATACTTAAGAGAGCTTTTTATCCGGGATGGAACGGAAGCAAAAGCATCCGATGGACGGAAGATCCTGGCAACAAAGGACTTCGAGGCTAAGGAAACTTCAGATGGGATTTTTCATCTGTATTGTGAAAATGAAGACGGGAAAAAGACAGATACATTTGTCAGTGTGAAGAGCACTGCAAGATAGATGGGAGAGGATTTATGGAACGGACACCGGCAAAGCGTTCCAGCCTGTTTTTGCTGGAACTGATGATTGCAATTTTATTTTTCTGCCTTGCTTCTGCGGTGTGTGTGCAGATTTTTGTGAAGGCGCACACGACCAGCCGCGAGACACAGGAACTGAATACGGCGCTTGAGAAGGTTTCCGGGTATACAGAGCTTTTTCTTGCGGATGCGCTGACGGAGGACACGGAGGTCTTCTATGACGCAGACTGGCAGGAATGCAGTAAGGATGAGGCTTCGTATGAGATCGTGATCCGGGTGGAGTCGGATGGGAAGCTTTTGCATGGAACATTTACGGTGCAGCGCCTGTCCGGAGAACAGCCGGAAGAAATCTATTCGGTGGAAACAGACCGGATGACAGGCACGGAAAGGGAGTGACAGGATGAAGAGAAAGAAAAGGGGATCATACCCGGGGATTCAGATCGGAACGTCGTACCTGCTTGTGATCTTTGTAATCCTGTGTCTGGTGACATTTGCTACACTCTCACTGTCAAGTGCAAAAAGGGATCAGAGCTATAGTCAGCAGCTTGCCGGCCGGGAAACGGCGTATTGTGAGGCAAATGCAAAAGCGGCGCAGATCATGGCGCAGATCGATGATGCATTTGCAAAAGAGGATCCTGTATTTGCGATTCGACAGATTGAGGGCGTGACAGCTGAGGAAGACGGAGCGAATCTGGATATTTCCTATATGGTTCCGGTCACGGACAGTCAGAATCTGGAAGTCGAGATCCTGGCAGATCCGGTAAAGGGAACGCTGAAGCAGTACAATGATATCCATAGCTCAAACTCCTTCCGGTCCTTGAAAGTGACTGACGCGAAAGGAGTTTGAGCTATGGATATCATTGTACTGCTTCAGCAGGCAGTTTTAAATCATGCATCGGATATATTTGTTGTAGCAGGTCTTCCGGTTTCTTATCGGGCAAATGGAAGAATCTGCAGGGAGAAGGAAGAAAAGCTGATGCCGCCGCAGACGAAAGAATGCGTTGAGGAATTATATAAGCTGGCAGGAGGACGGGACATCCGGGTTCTTGAAGAAAAAGGAGATGATGATTTTTCTTTTGCTGTTCCGGGACTTTCGAGATTCCGTGTCAGTGCGTACAAACAGAGGGGGGCGCTCTCAGCCGTTATCCGTGTGATCACATTTGAACTGCCGGAGCCGAATGAGATCGGGATTCCGGACCCGGTGATGAGCTTTTATAACCTGTCAAAAGGTCTGGTGCTTGTGACGGGTCCGGCGGGAAGTGGAAAATCTACTACGCTTGCCTGTCTGGTGGATAAGATCAATCATTCAATGGAAAAGCATATCATTACGCTGGAAGATCCGATCGAGTATCTGCACCGGCATGATAAAAGTATTGTAAGCCAGAGGGAGATCAACGTGGATACGGAAAGCTACGTCAATGCGCTACGTGCTTCGCTCCGGCAGAGCCCGGATGTGATCCTGCTTGGTGAAATGCGTGATTATGAGACGATCGATGTGGCAATGACAGCAGCGGAAACCGGGCATCTGGTATTTTCTACCCTGCATACGATCGGAGCAGCAAATACGGTTGACCGTATCATTGATGTATTTCCGGCAAACCAGCAGAGGCAAATTGCAGTTCAGCTGTCCATGGTATTGCAGGCTGTAATTTCACAGCAGCTTGTGCCGACAGTGGATGGAAAACAGGTCCCGGTATTTGAGATCATGACGATCACTCCGGCGATCCGCAATATGATTCGCGACAATAAGGTTCCGCAGATTGATGGGATCGTGTATTCATCTAATAAAGAAGAAATGCATTCGATGGATTTTGGCCTTCTGAATCTGTATAAAGAGGGGAGGATCACGGCGGAGACGGCTCTCTCCTATGCATCAAATCCGGAAATGCTGAAGAAAAAGCTATAGAAAAACATAACAGGAAGGGGCTGCGGTGAAGCAGTCTCTTCCTGTTTATCGTCAGTGTTTTAAGATTTAGTCAAGGGCTGCAATTGCTTCGATCACGATATCATACTGTTTTTTGACATCGGTGATCAAACCGTCAAGGTTGTCGTATTCCTGGCTGCGGAGCTTTTCGGTCAGAGCACTGCTGACATTGTAAAGTGCAGTAAATCCAAGGTTTACGGCAACACCTTTTAAGGTATGCATTGCACGAAATGCGGTTTTGTAGTCCTTTTTAGCCCAGGATTCTTCAAATAAAGCCATATTGTTGTCTTGCGGAAATTTGAGGACAAATTTGTGTATCATATTTTCATTCATAAACCGGTGAAGAATATCATTATAATCGCCACCAATTTTTACATAACATTCTTGAAGTGTCATTGTCTACAGTCCTTTCTGAACTTTTTTATCTTTGTGAAATCCGTATATTTTTGCCCCCAACATTTTAACATGATTGTAGCATGGCGCGTTATGCTTTACAAGATATTTCATATTATGAATTGTTATGGTAATGAAAAAGGCTTATTTATTCGAAGAAATTGCATCATTTAACTGATTGTACCATTCTTTAGTCTGTGCTTCGTTGCTGCTGTTCAGAAAAATGGTGGTATCTGTTGTCTTTATCTGAAGAACCGGAGGATGTTCAATCCAGATATACATCTGGCAATGTCCGGTTTTGCTGCCACGGAAATTACCGAGAAGTTTGCTGTTATCTTCGGAACCATCAGACCGGTAGAATTTTTCATCCGGCAGATTATCCAGAAGAGTTACTGATTCCACATCAGCGAGAGCAAAGGTTGCTGTTTTATAGCCGGATGTAATAGAATACTGGGCAGCATTTTCCGTCAGGCGGATCGGTGTAAAATCGATCCGGATACAGAGGATACACATCCAGAGGAGAAGAAGCCCGGTGCCTACGAGCATTCCTCCGGTGACATATTTTGCAGAAGGGTGTCCGTAGTTCAGAGAATAATTCATGCTGTTCACACGGTCCTGTACAAAATACCGTTTGTCATTTGGATTGTTGTACCAGCCTTTTCGCCAGTAATAGTCATCATCAATATAAAATGGTGTGCTGTCCTGGGAGAGGATCCGCTCTTTTTCCTTACGCAGCCAGAAAAACATGATCAATATGATGGCAGCCGGTATCAGTTCGAGGAAAATGTAGATGCCCATTCCAACTCCGCCAATCCAGTTGCTGGATGCAATATCCCGGATGATCCCGAGATAGGCGCCGGTATTGCAAATGTTGGAGACAAAAAGGAATATGGTGTATAAACGCTTTTCCAGTGCATTGATCTGCAGGTTGATCTGTGAATTTTCACTGTAAATTTTGTTTGGCATATGGGCGAATAAATAGCCGGTACCCATGTAAGCTGCCGCGACAAGAATTGTGCAGAGAAGCATGACTCTTCCATCACTTTCGGTCAGCAGATAAGTACGGACCTGCGGGAAAAACAGAGGGATCAGAATCACTGCAGCCGGGATCAGATGAAGCTTTGCCGGCAGTATCTTTTTTGCAATTTGTGAGGAAGTGCGGGTATCCACTGCAGCGGACACATCTACATTTGCTGAGCTGATCCATCCATTTTTCTGCTTAATGTCGTATACTTTCTGGTGATAATGATAGACACGGAGGATGGTAAGAAGGCAGAATTCTACGAACCACAGTGTCCATACGGTAATAAAAATAGAAAAGTAAGTAAAGCAAAGCAGGCATACCGCAATTCCTGCCAGCATGTTCCACAAATAAAACTGGCGGTTGCGCTTTTTATAAAGCTGGAGAAGCTCTTTTACGTCGGGATGTTCAAGCTCAGATTTAGGAATATGGACTCCCATCAGCATTCCTTCCCGGTATTTTGCAATATTTCCATAGACTCCGGCAAAGATGCCGACCATGGAAATGTCTGTAATTAAAAATATAATCAGCATCATCATTTCGCTGTTACCTCCATTTCGTTAAATGCTCTCTGGCAGAGTTCCAGGAAGTCGGTCAAAGTCATGCCGTGGAACTTTGCTTCTGCGCTTAAAAGTTCCAGTTCATCTGCCAGCTTTTCGTCAAAGCGGTTATCTTGTGGAGCAGAGGAAGTGGGATAACAGATGGTTGTTCCCTTACGGCGGTCTGTCTCGAGGAAGCCTTCTGTTTTCAAAAGCTGGTAAGCTTTGCTGACGGTCATGGTGTTGATACCGAGATCGGTTGCCATCTGGCGGACGGTCGGAAGCGATTCCCCCGGCTCAAATTCCCCTCGCCCGATTCCTTTGACAATCTCGTTGCGCAGCTGAAGGTAGATCGGGACTTCGGACTGCATGTTGATCTTGATGATCATATATCGGCATCTCCTTTCTGTGAGATTTGATTGTATTATACCACGTAATACAAATAATACAATAGGAGGATGAAAAAAACAGGAAAATGATGTACACGCTTTCAAGGATAAATGAAGATTAGAATTTGTTTTCCTGAAAGCGCATATGTCAGTTTCCTGATTTTTTATGTGGTTTGTGTTTTGATTAAGTTAAACAAATAGCGGGCAAATATTCGCCTGACTAAAATTGTAAAAGTTTAAAAATATTTTTTACAGTCTGGTAATTTTGCGAGCTAAGTGGGTTAAAAGGATTGGCTGTTTGTATGGGAATTAATAAAATTCTGCATATAAACGCGGATATTTTCCATCTGTTCTTTTGTAACCGGATTGCTATATGGAATCCTGTCAATAATGCGGTTTAAGTAGTCATTTTCCGCTATAATATCAAAGCTTTCTTTGAAGTTAATATCGAAGAAATAGACGATATAAGATACCCAGTAATCCATCTGTGTGACGCGGTCTGCGGAAAGGATACATTTATTTTCAAACACTGTTTCGTATACCTTTTGGGTTATATTCTGTGTACCGAGTTCTTCTTCAGAAACGTTAATAAAGGTGCTTGTGGAGTCTACGAGCTTTACCCGGCAGTTGTCCAGCTTGTCCTCATCACGGATCAGTTTTGCGTGTAAAAGTGTCTGCGGATCTGAAATCTCAGGGAGTTCATAATCGCTGTGATGGGCGATTGCAGTGTAAATGATGGAGTCCCATTTGTCATCCGGAAGAAAGCGGCGGATCATGCCTTCATCAAAAAGCACCTTTACACCGTAAGCAGCGTGATCCATTGTGCCAGGCTCAAAGCTGTCGTAGCGCTTTAACTGCTCAAAACGCCCGATGTCGTGAAGGAGCGCAATGAGCCTTGCAAGGTCGGTGTCTTCGGCTGAAAGATGCATCCTTCCGGCAAGCGCTTCTGCCTGTTTTACAACGCCGTAGGTGTGGATGATTTTTAATTTTATGCGGTCATTTTCGCGGTCGTATCCGTTAAGGTAAGATTCAAATTCTTGTTGTGCGAGTTGGTAGTACATGAAGTTAAACCTCCTGGAAATATATGGTTAGTGATTAGCTTCTGAAAGAGATGCCAGTGAATTTTTAAAGGATTCAAATCTTTTTGTAAATTTCTCGTCCATATTTTCTTATATCCTCCAATAATAACTGATTTCCACATTCATCAAGATTGACAAGGTCTATTGTGTATAAAGTGGGTAAATTATCAAGCTCTTCCCGTAGATTTTCTGTATCTGGAATACCGGATACGGCGATGTCAATATCACTTCGTTCTGTCGCAGTTCCTTTGGCACGGGAACCAAAAAGAATAACGGTAGAAGCAGAATATTTTTTTGCCAGATTTATAATTTCTTCTAAAATACTATTGATTGTCATAAAAATACCCCTCTATTCAGATATCCTAATAAATTCATAAGCAATCCGCGGAGTCCCGTCACTGACGTAAATAATCCCACATTCTTCAAATCCATTCTGCTTAAAGCAAGCCTGCATTGGTTGATTATCCTTGTGGGTATCTACACGCAGATGTGAGATCTGTGTCTTGCAAAAATCAAAGCAAGCCCGTGCAATCCCTTTGGTTGTTCCGTCAGATGCAAGGCGGTGAACGGTTCCGTATGGAGCCTCGGAACGCCAGCTTCCATTTTCAATGAGTTGATAGTTCGGCTCGTCTCCGATGATAAGTGTAAAAGTGGCAACGACCTTATCATTTTCTACGCAGACATAACTGTTACCATTCTGGATATCCGGTTCGAGATCTTCGAGAGCCGGATAATTTGCATTCCATTGTGTCGGGTTTCCGGTTGCGTGCATGAACTGGCGTGCGGTGTCAAAAATATTTAAAATCGTGTCTACATCTTCTGGAAGTGTTTTTCTGATTAACATGGTGTTTCGTTACCTTTATCTGTTTTTTGTTGTATATGAAGTATAACATTTGAAATAAAAAAAGAAAAGGTGGAGAAGAAGGGATTTCTGGAAGCGGTAAGGATTTTGCTTTCAGAAAAAAATATGCTGTTTGAGTCGTTGCGTGAAAAACTGGAAAGCTATCCGGAACTGAACAGTATGCTCTATTCGCTTTTATTTACGGGAAAAGCAATTGTGTAACAGTCAGAATTAAAAATTGTGTAACAATCAGAATTAAAAAATGCCAGGCAGGATACAGCATGCAAAGGAGGAAAAGGGATTGCTGTACCCCGTCTGGCGTTTTCGTATACGGGAAGCTTGGGGGGATTTCCCATATACGATTTACTGAATTTTATCGAATGTAATGTGGGCACTTGGGGAATGCACCACAATCTTATAATCATTTGGATAATATCTTGTAGAGAATACGAATTCTCCGTCATTTACAAATACTTCAACGGAAGAAGTATCTGCAAGGATTTTTACATTTTCCAGAGTGCCGACTTCGGCGTAGCGAAGGCTTCTGCCTGCGGATACGGAAGTTTTACTTTTGGTTGTGAAATGCATCTGGAACCGTCCGTTCTCATAGTCAAGGATCAGTTCATCTGAAAGGACAGCCTGGAAATGATTCTCCTTAATTCCATCTACATTTACTTCATATACCGGGCAGCCGCTCTGGGTAAGTTCATTCTGAACATCCTGAAGCTGTTGTTTTTTTGCATCCAGCTCGCGAACCGGTTTCTGGCAGACTTTGCCATCTTTTATGAAGACTTCTCTTGGAAATGTAAAGCAGTGCTGCCATCCGTCTTTGATGGTCGGATTGGTATATTCTTCGCAATCCGGCATTCCCATCCAGCTGATATGGATGCGTCTTCCATCTTCTGCTTCGAAGCTCTGCGGAGCGTAATAGTCAAAACCATAATCCCACAGATGATAAGGGGATAATTTGTAGGAATCTAAAATGTCGCCGTCCACAAGGAAGTAACCGGACTGGTATACATTTCGGTCAGCCCACTCTTTGCCTTCCAGGCCCTGAACGGAGGAAGAAAGGATTTTGATGCCGTCCGTTTCAAAATAATCCGGGCATTCCCACATATAACCGAAAGGCTTTTCGGATTCTACACGGCTGCGGAAGTGCCAGTTTATTTTATCGGAGGATTCAAAAATCAGTGCCTGACCGACATCATTTTTAGTACGTGCGCCCTGGATCATGTAGTAGGTATCGTCCTTTTTCCAGACCTTCGGATCGCGCACATGGCAGGTCAGGTCAGAAGGATAATCGCTGTTGCGGAGCAGCTCTTTTTTGCTGCCAAAATGAATTCCGTCTTTGGTTGTGACGAGTACGGTATTTGCCTCACGACCGGTGTTGATATAATCAAAATCTCCATCTTCCAGTTTGACATTTCCGGTGTAGTAAAGATACATTGTACCGTCTTCGAGGAAGGCAGATCCGGAATATACACCGTGGCAGTCAAATGGCTGATCCGGGTAGAGGGATACACCTTTGTATTCCCAGTCGATCAGATTGGTGCTGGTGTAATGACCCCACATTTTCACACCGCCTTCGGCGTTAAATGGGGAGTACTGGAAAAATGCGTGGAACACACCATCCATCTGACAAAGTCCGTTCGGATCGTTGAGCCAGCCAACCGGAGGCATCAGGTGCAGTTTCTCGCGGAACTGTGTGCCGGATGTCTGTTCTTTTGCTGTCTGGTTCTCTTCTGCTGTATTTACTAAGTTTACAAAATCTCTGGTTAATGCGTTCATATTGATTCACTCCTGGAAATAGTTCCGCAGGCAACGGTCCGGAAAACGTATTGATACGGATATCCGACACCCGCTGCGGGAGACAAATCTGATTATTTGTCATGAGTTATTTTATTTTGTAAGTTTCATAACAGATGATTTACCGGTTACAGTGCCGGGTGCGGCACATTCTACAGAATCATACAGATCTGTATTGGTAAGGATCATCATGGTTGTTGCCGGATGTCCGGCTTCTTTTATTGCATTTAAATCTGCTTCGATCAGCACGTCTCCGGCGTGTACTTTTGCACCGTCAGATACTTTCTTTGTAAATCCATTTCCATCCATTTTTACAGTGTCGATTCCGACATGGATCAGAAGCTCTGCGCCGCCGTCAGTCAGGATGCATACTGCGTGACCGGTATCAAAAATGCTTACGATTTCGCCATCACAAGGTGCGGTGATGATGCCGTCAGCAGGTTCGATCGCTACGGTTTTTCCAAGGACTTCTGCTGCAAATGTATCGTCTGCGATCTGATCATTTGGAATGATCTTTCCATTTACCGGAGCATTTAACACTTCTTCGGAAGAAGTGGTTTTTGTATTGCCTGAAGCTGTTTTGGTTTCGGAAGCAGCAGATTCTTCGCTGTCTGTTTCCTCTACGGAAGCTGCAACAGTAACAGGAGCTTCTGCGACTGGTTCTTTCTTCTTGTCTTTGTAAAGTGCGAAGGATACTGCAAATGCAACACCGACTGCGATTGCCATCTCAATGACGTACTGAAGTGGCTGGTTCAGGCAGAGCAGGATTCCGAAGATACCGGTTACACCTGTTCCTTTTGCACCGAGGTGAACAAGGGAAGCATAAAGGGCTCCGCATCCTCCACCGATGCATCCGGCGATAAATGGTTTAAAGAATCTTAAGTTTACACCAAAGATTGCAGGTTCTGTAATTCCCATAAATGCACTGAGTGATGATGGAAGTGCAAGGGATTTGATCTTCTGGTCTTTTGATTTTACAGCAACGGCAAGTGCTGCTGCACCCTGTGCTACGTTTGCTGCACTTGCGAGTGGCAGCCAGTAGGTTACACTGTATTTTGCAAGCTGTCCGATATCGATGGCTGTGTACATCTGATGGATACCGGTAACAACGGTCGGTGCATATAAACTACCCATGATCAGACTTCCAAGTCCGAGCGGAAGTGTCAGCATCCACTGGATTGCTCCGAGGATTGCATTTTCAGCCCATACGAAGATTGGTCCGACGATGGAAAGTGTAAGGTATCCGGTTACGAATACGCTGACAAGCGGTGTGACAAAAAGGTCTAAAACTTCCGGTACGATCTTGTGAAGCTTCTTTTCAAGTACGGATAAGATCCATACAGCGATGACAACCGGAATAACGTGTCCCTGATAGCCGACCATGTCAATGTGATACAGTCCGAAGAACACGCTCTGTGTCTGCTGAACACCTTCTGTTGCAACTGTGTAGGCGTTCTGCAGGGACGGATGGATCATGATCATACCGATAACTGCGCCAAGGTAAGGATTTGCGCCAAATGCTTTTGCAGCGGAGAATGCAATCAGGATCTGCAGGAATGTGTAAGCAATGTTACTGAAAAGGGTTGCAAATACATAGATCGAGCTGGTTGTGCTGATGTGTAAGAACCCGTTACTGTTCATGAAATCCAGTGCGTTCATGATTCCCATAAGGAAACCGCTGGCTACGATCGCCGGGATGATCGGTACGAAAATGTCTCCCAGAAGCTTGATGGCTTTCATAAACCAGTTCTGCTTTTCGGCAGCAGCTTCTTTTGCTTCTGCTTTCGTGCTGGCTGTGATGCCTGCGATTGCAATAAATTCATCAAATACTTTGTTGACGGTTCCTGTTCCGAGAATAATCTGGAGCTGTCCGGATGCTTCAAATACACCCTTTACTCCGTCTGCATTCTCAAGTGCTGTCTTATCCGCTTTCGAGTTGTCTGCAATGACAAGGCGAAGTCTGGTAGCACAATGGGCAGCAGATACGATGTTCTTACTTCCACCCACATGATTCAGAATTTCCTTTGCGGTTTTTCTGTAATCCATATTCTCTCCTCCTTTAGATACAATGTGTAATCGATTTCATATCTTATGCTTAAATAATATGAAAAAAAATGCCATTTGTAAATATGGCATTTTTACTGATAATTCATATTGTTTTTTGTGAAAAGTGTTGAAAGAAACTTTCGTTTCCTTAAAAAACTCCGGGAAATCAGGAAAATCAGGTAAGATTTTCGGAGTCTGAAGGGTCTGCTCCAACAAGACGGAAGCCGAGCTTCATCTCGATCGGGATCTGTTCTCCCCTTTCAATACTGTCAAGAAGTAGCTCTGCGCCGCGGATTCCACTGGTTTTGTAGCCGAAATGGATGGTTGGGATTCCTCCGGTGACGGCTTTTAACATCTGGTTATCTCCGAATCCGGTTACTCGGATGGACGTATTTTCAAGGATATAGCGCATTCTTGCACCTGCATCGGCTGCATTTGTCGGAATCTGCTTTTTTAAGTAGGTCTGAATGGCTTCGATTGCTCCCGCTGCTATGGTATCGGTTGCACATGATATGACATCGATATCACATTTGCTTTCCAAAAGATCCAGAGCAGACTCATATCCGGATTCCAGCGTGAAGGCTGAGGTTCGCTTATTTTCCTCGAAAAGCGTGACACCTGCATTTTTGAGTCCTGCGATAAATCCGTCCTCTCTTGCGGCACCTGCCGCTTTGTCATCACGAGTAACGCCGATGTAAGCAACTCCTTTTTTACTGAATCCGGCAACGGCCTGTCCCATTGCCTTTCCTGCACCGTAATCGTCGTGGTAAATGCAGTTTGCGTGTGAGGTGCGCTGCCCGATCACGACAACAGGAACCTTTGTCTCTTTTAAAAATTTCCGGTGACCGGCGGTGAACATCGTACCGACAAGAATAATTCCGTCCACCGGATAATTTTCAAATAACCGGAGGTATTCTACTTCCTTTGCAGGGGTGTTGTCGGTTCCGGCAAGAAGCATCTGATAGCCTCTTTCGGCGAGAACACTTTCAATTCCGGCAGTGATCCGGCTGATGGATTCAGAATTGATCTTCGGGACGACCACGCCCACCAGGCTTGCCTTTTTGGTACGAAGCATACGCGCCTGTGCGGATGGCTGGTATCCGGTTTCTTCGATGACTTTACGAATCTGTTCTTTTTTCTCTTCACTGACGTAGCCGCCGTTTAAGTATCTGGATACAGCTGCGCTGGATACACCGGCGAGCTGTGCGATTTCTTTGATGGTCATAATATAAAAATCTCCTTCTTATACAACAAGTATAAAAAGGAGATTTCAGGATGTCAAACAGAAAAATTCATTGTAATCAGAATAAAATATGGACTACTAAGGAAGCAAGCGGAATTGCGATAATAGTACGCTCCAGGAAACATACAACGATTTCCCAGAATTTAATTGGGGATTTGGTTGCTAACATTACTGTTGCTGTTTCTGAGAAGAAAATAATCTGTACCATGGATACCAGAACAACGAATGCTCTTGCTTTTACACATACGGTAACGCCGCTTCCCATCATGACTAATACAGGAAGGAACATTTCTGCGATTCCAACCGGGATTGACGGAGCAATCGCTGATACGTCAGGAATCCGGAATAAAACAAGGAGTGGCTGGAAAATGTAACCTAACCATTTGAATACAGGAGTGTATTCTGCAAGGATCAGACCACTTACACCGATGGCCGATAACATAGTCAGAACCTGTGGGAGAACCAGTAAGCTGTCTTTTAAGCTGTTCTTAACTTCTACGGATACATTCTTTGCAATATAAGCACGCTTGACTGCACGGTTTATACCGAGAGGAAGAAGGCTGAAACTGAATTTGGTATCATTTTTACGTTCCGCCTCTGTCTGCACATGTCCAGAATAGTATACATCCTTTTTCTTGCTGATCGGTGGAATTCTTACGGTTATCATTTCGATAATGAATACGAGAACAAAGCTGATCGCGTAAACTTTTACGAAATGATCACCTAGTTTGGCTGTATTGATTACCATGTATGCAAAACCAATACTTACAGCACTGAATCCGGTCATGATGGCGACCATTTCTTTTTCAGTGTAAACATTTCTTTTCCACAATCTGTTTGTGATTAAGACACCAAGTGAAGAAGAGCTTACAAAAGAAGATACGGCATCCAGAGCAGCTTTTCCAGGAACCTTGAATAACGGACGCATCAGTGGTTCCAGGATGGCACCGATAATTTCCAGGATTCCATAATTTAAAAGGAATGGCATGAAAATAGCACCTACGATGATGATTCCAAAAACACCAAGAACGATCGGAGGAATAACGCTTCCACCGGTAGAATCGCCAATGATGATTTCCGGTCCCTGGAATCCTGTGATATTTATATGACAGGCATATAAGACCACATAGATGAAGCCGAGAGCGTATAAAAATGTATGGATAATCGTGTCGTTATCATAAATTTTGGCAAAAGGTGATTCAAGAGTACCTTTTTTCACATACTTAAAATAAATATGACAGACAAAATTTCCGGCAACGATGAGTGTCAAGATCCAGTAGGCAAAATTGCCAAACATATTTACAAAGGCATTATAAATAATACTAAAGATAATTTCGCTCTTACCGTTGTGTGGTACAGAAACAAAAAAAGCGGCGATACCGATAGCTGAACAGATGACTAATCTGAGAATGCCCTTTATAGTCTGGCTTTTGTTCAACTGGATTTTATCAAGTTCGGCGGACATCATATCGCTGTCATAAGTAACTTGTTCGGTAGTAGCTATGGTACTTTCCGTGGTCATAGTCTTAGATTTAACCATAAAGAGTCTCCTTTCCTGAAAAATATCACATCATGTGTCATTTACTTAACTACAATTATAGTTAGAATACATGGAAACTGTCAAAGGGAAAATGACTAATTTTCTCATTTTTGTGACTATG
>ERZ839489.1467-NODE-1467-length-14596-cov-8.145726_pt1 | contig 14596 bp, 14 predicted proteins | sample MGYA00519938_ERZ839489 | MGnify/ENA primary metagenome ERZ839489 (study PRJEB31850, sample SAMEA3708846) | human gut metagenome | biome: human gut; feature: human-associated habitat; material: faeces | place: China | collected 2014 ... | reverse complement strand
GTACCGGCGACAGCGATCTTCATGTCATTCTCCAATTGTCAAAGAACAATAATTCATCTGAAATGTGCTTATTACTGCAGGGTCATGGTTAATTGCTCGCTCCTATATTTCATTTAAATGAATGTACGACCCTCCTAAGCTAGGATGTAGGCCTTCAGTACAGAACTTCCGTCTTACCTTTTAATTTCAAACTGGATTTTTGGCGCAATAATCTAAAAAATCTTGATAGCTATCAAACTTTGGCTTCGAAGCAAGAAATTCCCTTTTTGAGTACATCTGGATCGACACCATTCAGCTTGAAAAGCCTTGGACATTTATGAAGAGTCTCCTCAGAATGTGGCAAATAGAGCCATGCAAAAGCATTGGACATTTGATTAATGTTTGGCCAGCAACCATTACTCTTTTTAAACGCGTTCGCATATGTAACGGCGCTCTTGAGTTCACGTTTCTCGCGTTTCGAGGCAAATTCTGATAAAGAACAAACGAGCCTGGCTGGATTGCCTGCGATTACAGAGCCTTCAGGCCATGAGCCGGAGACTACCGCGCCTGCGCCAATAATTGAGTTTGCACCAATATTGGATCCCATCAGCACGATGGCGTGAGTGCCAATGAAGACATTGTCCCCAATGACCGTTTCTCCAGCCTCTCCGAAATGCCCCCCCAGATTGCAGCACTACTGAGCGGCTGTAATCGTGACAGAGGATGTGCACGTACCCGGTCACCTTCACATACTTCCCAAACCGAAGCATGTGCGGCCGCTGTAAATCGACATTGGTAGTCTGCGCGTCGAAGAAATGGCACCCCTCGCCGACCTCGACGCCTCTGCGCCTAAGATAGTTCGCGAACGCTTCGGACGAGTAAGCGTGCGGGTGGAGAATTCTCTTGGCCAGCTCCTTTATCATTCAGGTTTGCCTCCCTTGTAATCAGGGTTCCCCTTGTTGCTGATTTTCTTGGCCGGCACTCCACCAATGGAGATGCCTGGCTCGCCGAAGCTCTTGTTCACCACGGCATTCGCCCCCACGGCGATGCGGTCAGCCACCTCGATGCACCCGAACAGCTTTGCGCCAGGGCCGATGTAGACGTCGTCGCCGATTGTTGGGGCCTCATCAGGCACACCGGCCCGAGTGCCGATGTTTACGCCCACGTGGATCCTGCAATTCCTGCCGATACGCGCATGAGGGCTGACGATGATGGGACCGATATGCGCAATGCTGAGCCCGCTGCCGAAGACATTGAGCGGAATTGAGAATCCGAGCCGAGCCTCCATGCGCGCCAGCCGCAGTGAGAGGAACTTGCTCCAAAACATGGAAAGCGGTGTCTTGGAGCAGTTGTGCCAATACTCCGATCGCCGCAGCAACCGCTCGAACTTCCAGACGTAGTCCACAGGACCGGGACATACCCCCCCGTTCGAGCATCCTCTTATCGGCCTCCATATAGCGACGCAGGTCTTCCTTGGTCTGTATCATCGCCGATGCGCCTTCTTCACCGCATCTTCCAAGACGTCCTCAATGAGCTTGTTCTGGTGCCTGCGCGAGAACCGGTCACGGTCGAGGTTCGGGTCGAGGCAGTCCAAGCGCTCCGCGGCAATCCTCTCTACCGCAGCGCGCACCTCATCGCTCGTCTTGCAAACAAAACCGTTTGCAAAGCCTGATAGCAGCTTGGCGAGCGGCCCCTCGGGCGGCACCACAGCTACGACTGGCTTGTTCCAGAAGATGTAGTCGTAGATCTTGGTGCCCACGTCATCAGGCGAAGTGTCCTCGACGACAAAGAAGTCGGCAGAGCCGAGATGCGCCATCCCGATCGGATATTCCATCAACCCCAAGTTCGTGTAGCAGGCAGGATCGAAGCCCTTGTCGGCAATGACGCTGGGAATCCAGTCATAACGCTTGCCGATATGCGCAAGGCCCGCATCAACCCCACTGCTGCGAATCTCGCAGAGCGCCTCGAGGATTGCTGCGGCTTTGTCCTTGTCGTAGTACATGAATTTGCCAAACACGGCGGCTGTCAGCGCATAGGGCTTCTCGCCGCAGGGAACGATGGACCCGAGCATTGTGTCGTCGAAGCCGTTGGTGGCAATGCTCGCTTTCGATCCAAGTCCGTAGGCAAGGTCCATAGCCTCCAGATCGATGTCACTGACACAAATCACGCGATCAGCCAGATTCACGGCCCTGCGTTCACGACGTATTATGAGCCTGCCGTATAGCTTCTTGAATGCGGTCTTGATTGCACCCGCACCAGCAGTCAAGACATTCGCCGGACGGTACTCAATGGCACCAAGATCGCGGAAATCCAGCACGTAGGGAATCCCCCAACGCGCGACAGACGGCGCAGCCTCCAGCGGATAGAAGGGTCCGCAGGTATTGAGCACCACATCGTAGTCAGTTGGGCTCACCAGGCTCGAAAGAACCCGAGCGAACCGTTTGCCGTTTACGAAGTCCGCCACTAGCGGCGCGGTCGAGTAGTCCAAGTCAAAACGGATGGTACGCACACCATCGGGCACACTCGCGGTCAGCTCCTCGGGCTTGTTCGAGCGCAAAAGGCTCTCGCGAGAGAGGCACAGAACTGTCACGGCATGGCCGTCCGACACGAGTTGCGACGAAAGGCTTACCATACGGACGGCAGCAACCTCGGGGTTGGGGGCAAAGTACGGAGCGATAATCAGCACACGCATGGGCGCCCTCCGAGCCTTTCTGAGCGACAGCTTGATGGGTCCCTGAGCATCTGGTCAGGGCTCGTCGACATCCACCCAGCCGTGTCGGCGCAGGGGTTGAAGACCATCTCTACCAAGCGCGCCGGTCCGCATGCCGGCGCGCTCTCCATAACGCGCAGCATCTTCACATCAATCGACAAAGGTTACTCCTCCTAAATTCAGTCACTACCGCTCTGGGCACTAACCCTTCTCCACTCGTTGTCGAGAATCTCGGCCGCATCGCTGAACTTCTCCAATAACGCAGTAAATTGTTTCCAATACAGGCACTCACCCTGGTTATTCACCTTGAAGAGTGCCTGGTCCTGTGAACCCTCCACGAAGAACAGAGCAGGCTCACTGCCTCGAACAACGCTACAAGGCAGACCTGCACGCGCCGCCATCAGCCAGAACCAGATGTCATCGTTGGTTGGGGCGATCTCCATGAACAGCGATTCGTCCCCTGCCTCGGGGGGCAGTGACGCAGGCGGATATAGTGCGCCACTGCCCCCTGTTAGTCCGTGAAGGTAGGTTAAAAACGGGTACAAGTCATAGCCACCGCGAGAAGCGCACCACTTGTCCTCGTCCTTATAGAATTTCGTAACACGATGGCAATGCACTGCCCTTGGATTATCCAGATAGGAACGGTAAAGCTTGTCCGCCCAGTGAGGGCCGTAGTAAATGTCATCGTCCGCCGTTATAACAACAGCCTCCGGAAATTCACGCAATGTTGGCACAAGCTTCTTGTATGAACGCATATCACTACACCAGCGAATATCGAGACCGAACCTCTTCAATACGGTTAGACTCTTTGGCAGGTCAGCCTCGCCGGCTGGATACTGATCCCGCGCTAGCCACAGAATCAATGCGTCGGGCTTGCATTCCTGCATAAGTAGCGACTCAATTGCCACATGGGCGGACGCCGTCCTGGCGGGAAAGGTAGTCAGCGAGAACACCAACGGCACTTCACGCGGCTCGTCGATAAGACCACTGTAGCCTTGATCTGCGGCGCACCTAGCCCAACGCCTTGCATGAATGAAAGGGACGAAGTGAGCAACGAAGCGATCACGCACCCATTTGACTGAAGGGCCCAGACCCAGCCGCGCCATGGTCTTGATGCGTTTAATTAAAAGCAACTCTCTTCCTTACTTGTCGAACTCACCGATCATATCGGAGGACGCGAAATCGCGGAGAGGGAGCTTAACGGGCTCACCGGTCTTCTGGCTCTTATAGATTGCAAGCACAATTTCGAGGGCATTCCTGCCGGCGATGGCATCAACATATGGGTTGCGGTTGCTCTCGACAGCGTCGATAACGTCTGCATACAAAGAGGTGTGGCCGTTGCCGTAAACGTTGCTCGTGACCTCACGCAAGCCCCTCGCTTCAACGTCCGCGCCGACCTCCTCGGCAAAGTCCCATACGTCAATGTTGTTCGTCGACGTACCACCAACCTTGACGGTGCCCGTCTCCCCGAAGATATAGAGTGTCTCCTCAAGGTTCTTCGGATATACGTTCGCGGTGCCCTCGATGGTGCCAACAGCGCCGTTCTTAAACTTCAGGACGGCAACACCCACATCTTCGGCCTCAAGGTAATCATGAAAACGCTGACGCGTGGCGCCGTAGACTTCTTCGACCTCGTTTCCTAGCATCCATCTAAGCAGGTCGATGCCATGGATACACTGGTTCATGAGCGTGCCGCCATCCTGCTCCCATGTTCCTCGCCAGGGCGCCTGCTCATAATAAGATTTGCCGCGGTTCCAGCGGACGTTGATCGAACCATGGGAGATAGTCCCAAAACGACCCCCGTCGAGTGCCCCCCTCAGCTTTTGGATGGCGAGATTAAAACGGTTCTGATGACAGACGGAGACTTTAACGCCCTTCTCGTGGGCACGCTCGACAATCAGGTCAGCGTCCCACATGGACATTGCCATCGGTTTCTCGATGATAACGTTGATACCGCGCTCGATGCAGTCCAGGGCGATCTTCGCATGCTCGCCGCTCTCGGTCGCGATGCCAACGAGCTCGATCTCAGGGTGAGCGTCGAGCATCGCGGAATAGTCACTGCAGCGCTCAGTTCCGGGGAAGTCACCGAAGCCGGCCTTCTCGAACATAGTATCGAACTTGCTAGGGTCTATGTCGCAGACGGCAACGAGCTCCAGGTTATTGTTGGCGACAGCCTTAATGTGATTGACTGCAATTCTTCCGCAGCCGATAAGGGCGTACTTCATTGCTCATTCCTTTCTTTGGCACGTTCTTAGAGGGCAGCGAGGACTGCGGAAACGACCTCTTCCTGCTCCTCGACGGTGATATAGGGCGAGAACGGAATACCGAAGTTGCACTGCGCATAGTGCTCGGCATTGGGGAATGACTGCATAGCTCTGCTACTGAAGGCCTTCATCTGATGGAGAGGCTTCGGGTAGTAGACAAGAGAAGGCACACCTGCCTCCTTCATCGAGGCGACAACATGGTCTCGTTGCTCCTCGGACTCTGCGATAAGCACGAACTGAGCGAAGGAACTCATGGAATCCTCAGTGATCTTCGGGGTTTGAATCTTGCCCTCAAATGCCTTCCAATAACGAGCTGCGATTTCCTGACGTTTATCCATCTCGGTGTCGAGCAAGTCCATCTTCGCTAGAAGGACCGCCGCCTGAATAGTGTCGAGGCGCGAATTCATGCCAACGCGGACGTTGTCATACTTACTCGACCCTTTGCCGTGCACCTTCAAAGAGGCGATTAGGCCGGCAATTTCGTTGTCATCGGTAAAGACGGCGCCGCCGTCACCGTAACAGCCGAGTGGCTTCGAGGGGAAGAAACTCGTGCAGGCGATGTCGCCAAACGAGCCGCAGCGGGAACCCTTGTAAGAGGCACCAGTACCTTGTGCGGCGTCCTCGATAAGCAGAAGACCGTGGTCAGCGCAAATTTTAGAGATCTCATCGAAGCGAGCAGGATTGCCAAGAAAGTCAACCGCGACGACCGCGCGTGGCCTAAGCTTGCCCTCGCGCTCGACGCTCTCTATCTGTTCGACGAGAGAGCTTGGAGAAAGGTTGAAGGTGTCAGGCTCGATATCGCAGAAGACCGGGGTGGCGCCGAGCATCGCGGCGGGCTCCACGGATGCAATAAAAGTCATCGCGGGGCAGAAGACTGCGTCGCCAGCGCCGATTCCGTAAGCCATATAAGCGAGCTGGAGCGCCTCAGTACCATTGCCACACCCGAGGCAGTGAGCTCGGCCAACGTAGTCGGCTAACCTCTCCTCGAGCTCGCCCACTTCTGGACCTCCGATGTAATGAGCGCCGGCCATAATCTCGTCGACCCTTACGGAAAGGTTCGGTCGGAGCAATTCATACTGCTTCTTGAGGTTAATAAACTCCATAATTTCTCCTTTAGATTGTATTTCCAGATAGGAGGCGCAGGGTCCCCTTCATGAAGTCCATGCTCTGGCTGAACAGGACGGACTTAAAGCTGAAGACCCATAGGACCGCCAATGACAACATGAGTGAGCAGGCGAGCTTCAGGCAGAGCCCAAGGACGCCGGCGACACCGATGAAGCCGCAAATGAAATAAGAGACGGCGCAGGCGGCGATCATGGCAATGAGCTGCCGCGCCTGAAGGAGGAGATAATCACCTATACCACGCTTAAAGTAGTGCTTGAAAAGGATGTACGCACCCCAGCCGAAGTTGATGAGCACGAGGGTCGTGATCGTGGCCAGCAGGATGCCGGCAAAGCCCCAAAATTGGACGAACAACAGATTCAGGAAGACATTGGCGATAGATTCGATAATCGGCCGTATGCGGTCCTGCCACCAAAGCCCAGCTGCAGTCCTATAGAGATATACGATATCGCCCATTGTCTGGACATAGAAATAAAGGACGAATAGCGCAGCAAGACCGTCAGCGATTGCCAGATCGTTACCAACCCAAATTCGCATGAAGGGCTGAATGAGGCAAAGAAGACAAGACGAGCAGACGGCAGCAATTACCATGTAAAGAAATACGAAGACTCTGAAGTCTCCATAGTTTTCGTCGCGAGATTTCGAAACGATGCCGTCGCCGACGCTTGCCGTAATTGCGTTGATTACAACAGCGAGCATGCCTGACACCGAGTTGACAATCATGAAGTAGTTCTGGTACTGCGTTAACACTGAAAGGCCTAGGTACGCAGAAATAACGACGCTGTCGAATGAGGTCCTGGTCGTTGAGCTGAGTTTATAGAGGAACACGCCTGAGACGCGCTTTGCAATGTCGCTGACGCTCTCGCAATCGAGCTTGCCTTCACAGACAATTTCAGGGTAAAGCCGGTTCGAGACAACGTTGCAGACGATATTGTTGACGATAGTTGATAGGGGCAACAGTACCGCATAGACGTAGAAGTTCTGGGCGAGAACGAGGGCGGCAACCTGAAAGACGTACATCCCTACACTCGTAACCAGGCCCACCTTGCTCACCACATCGCCACGTTGGTAAGCGGTAAGCAAGGAGACCTTATACGCATATAGAAAGTAACCGATGACGGCGTTCGAAAGGTAGATGGCATATAAGAGGTAGATATTGATACCGCCGGGGGCGCTGCCTTTGATGAGAGACGGCAGGAATGGCATAAGGGCGACGCCGACGATGAGTACGGCGATGCCGATAACGCGGTATACGAGGCGGTAGAACGAAAGAAGCGCGCAAAGCTTCGGCTTGTCGCCCTTATTGATGGGCTCGTACATACTAAAAACCATCGCACTGCTGAAACCGAGTTCGGCAAGCGATAGGACAGTAAGAACAGAAGTGAAAAGGCTTCCCAGGCCGGTGTACTCCACACCAAGACAGTAAATCATGGCCGTGCGGGCTGCGAACGGCATAATGATTACGAAAAGCTTATTTATGACCGCCCAAACGATGTTTCGGGCAGCGTTGTACCGTCTGGATGCCATCAGCGAGCAGCCTCCTTCAAAGCGGCGGCGGCATTCTTTTTGAGGTCGGCGGTGCAAAGCCCCATAACCGCGAGCAGCCCCCAGAAATAGGTCTCCGTCCAGAAAGTGCCTGAGAGTCCGAGACGCCCGATGCAAAACGCCAAAAGTGTAAGGAAGATGGGAAACCAGGGGGACACGTTGCAGCTCCTAAATGAGAGGATGAGGAACCAGGCGAGGACGCCCAAGATGACAATTCCGAACGGAATACCAAAGTCATAAAAGATCTCGAGGAAGAAGTTGTGGCAGTAGTTACCGGGCCCCAGATAGGCCTGGTCCGAAAAAGGCCCGTTACCAAGGGCCGTAATCCGCGGGATGAGAGTGCTCCAAATAGTCGAGCGCCCACTATCACTAGCGATGTCGGCATATAGGAACTTCTCCAAGGTCCTTGAGGTAATCCCCATCGAGTTAAGTTGATGGTTTAGCATAGAGACGAGGCCGTTAAGGAAGGTCACCAAAGTTAAGAGGAGACAAACGACGAGCACCAATGCGAGCATCTTCCTTAGGATTGGACCCTTTGACCCGAAGATGTACACGAGGAATCTCAGCGCCGCGAAAGCGATAAGGCCAAGCAGAGGGCCGCGGGAACCGTACGAAAGTATCAGCGCCACGTTGGACACGGTGCACAGCGCCCAAACCGCCGTCATTGGCAGACTCCTCACGCCCCTACAGTCCACGATGAAGTGCAGCGAGAGCAGGGCGAAGAACAACGCGTCGAAGCCCAGGCCCATGTCGTAGCCGGCCACAGTCGTTGCTTGCATGACACTCCCCAGCGACGACTGCAGGAACACCGTCATTATCACGGTGGCTAGCTTCAGCGCCGCGTCGGCACGACTCGCATCGTTCTGCGAGGCCAGAAAGACGAACGCAACCATTCCACCCATCGGGTTTATGGCCTGCGGGAGAGCGTACTCCTCAAATATGTAAACGTCTATGTGCCGCACGGCCATGTAGAACGCGAATACCGCAAAAACGGCAGTCGGAAGCAGGATAAAACGTTTGGTGAGTTTCATCCCTTCACGCAGCCAATAGGCCGCGAGTAAAAACCAGGCAGCACACGTCAGCGCGTACACGACCAAGCTGTACATGCCAACCATGGAGGCGATAGTGTCGCGAAGGCCGTGGTAGGCGACGAAGATAAACAGCGCTACGGCAGGGAACCAGTCGATGATCCTCTGCTCCGAGACGGGAAAACTTCCGTCAAATCGTGCGTGTGCCTTTGCGTGTTTTGTCGCCATAGCCGTTTTAACTGATGTCACGAGGCATCACCGACTTTTCGAGCCTCACGGTTACCTCGAGCCCTCAGCAGGGCCTTCTCGACAGTCTTGATCAATGCCTCAGGGGCGGCGAGCAAGCCGAGGATGTCGGCTGCGCCTTTCAGCGTCTCGCCCTTCTTTATCCTCATGCGACCCACCTCTGCACTTTGGGCAGCGGCCACAGCTCGCTTCTCTGAGGGTTCAAGACTGCCGTATACATCGGAGACAGATTCGAACAAGGCTCGTTTTGCCTCGACGAGATCATCTGGGCCAAGCCGGTTCTGATCGTCGCCCACATCGCAACAGTGGAGCGGCTCGTCGAGCTGAATCAGCTTTTTCCTGAAGGTTAACTCTATAAGTAGCTGAAGGTCCTGATGACGCACGAGATTCTCGTCGAAGCCGCCAACCTCATCAAACAGTGACCGACGAACCATGAGCGTGCCAGTCGGAAAGTCCGAGACGATAAGCATTACGTCTTTGTAGACGTAGCCATCGGGGTGTTTGGGAAGAATACTAAGAAGTTCGTCACCCCTGTAACGCTTTACGCGACAGGAGACCACGCCCCAGTCGTCGGAAAGCGAGACAAAAGATTCAACCTGGTGAGCGATTTTCTCAGGCTCCCACCAGTCATCGTCGTCCAGGAAAGCCAGTAGCTCGCCGGAGGCCGCCTCGACGCCCCTGTTACGGGCGAAAGCTCCATTCTTATGGACAGAGGGCTCCAGCAGACGCACTCTGCCATCGATTTTGGAGCAAGCGCCGACGATGTCTCTCACTATAGGAGTAAACCACCCATCGTCCCCATTATCATTCACTACGATAAGCTCAAGGTTTTTATAAGTCTGCCCTAAAACGCTCTTAATAGCGCGCTTCAATGTATTCTCCCGGCGATACGTGGGCATGACCACACTCACAAGCGGCATGACGTTAGCACCCACGACCATCACCAGCCCTTGTGCGCAACAACTTGTTGTACACAAGTTTCACCAGGCCCGTCGGCAGCAGCGTAGCAACCGCGCGCTCAGCGACGGCTTTAACCTGCCCCATTCGACCGACCAAACCTAGCTTCCTAAGCTCGGAAAAGAACCTGACTTGGCTTTTAAGGTAGCTCATGTTGGAACGGCGGGCATACATGCCCTCACCGGTACGCACGTCCGCCACTACGTCGGGGACGTTAGCGCATCGGCAGCCCTTTGCTATCATTCGCGCCCATAGCCAGTAATCTTCCATCCAGGGAAATGGCTCGTAGCCGCCAACCAGATCAACCATGTGTCTGTCGAACACGACAGACACATGGTTGAAGGGATTCCTCCCCTTCAACCATGTGTCTATGTTTTTTTTCGAAAGCGGAGGCATTCTCACTGCGCCCATATCGCCCGGCTCTCGATCGAACTCCTCGATGGCCCCGCCCACTAGGTCGAGCTGTTCTGAGACCATCTTCGAGAGCAGAACCTCGCAGCGTTCGTGACGCGAGATGTCGTCTGCGTCCATGCGCGCTACAATGTTGCACCTGCACTCAGAAAGACCCGCGTTGAGGGCGTAGCCCAGCCCATGGTTCTCCTTCAAGCGCACAACCTTCAGGGCACTGCCCAGGCGCTTTCCCCAATCTACCAAGCAGGCATCGAGCTCTGGAGTCAGCGGACCGTCGCACACAATTACATAGTCATGAGGCGTATGGGTTTGACCCGCCATGGAATCAATGGCAGCATTCAAATACTCGGCCTTGTCGTTCTTATACACAGACATGAGAGCACTGTATTCAGGCAAAATAAACTCGCTCATCGTGCCCCCTCGCCTGTAGATACGACGCCAAGCGTTTTCAATATAATTTTCAAATCGAGTGCAACGTTTCGCTGTTCGATGTACTCCAAGTCAAGTAGGACTTTCTCCTTTGGAAGCAGGTCGTAACCGCCTGCCACTTGGGCAAGGCCAGAAATACCCGGACGGACCATGGTACGGTAGTGCCAGCCGTGAATTCGCTTTTCGAATTCTTCGCAAAACGCGGGGCGCTCGGGGCGCGGCCCGATAAGACTCATATCGCCCTTAAAGACATTCCAAAACTGCGGGATCTCATCCAAACGAGTCTTGCGCATGAACTTACCAAACGGAGTTACGCGCGGGTCCTCATCCTGTGCCCACTGGGCGCCGCGGGATTCAGCATCGATATACATGCTGCGGAACTTGTAAATATTAAAGACCTTACCATCTTTGCCAACGCGACGCTGGGCATAAATGACGGGACCTTCGGACTCAGTTTTAATCTTGATGGCAATGACAGCCATCGGGATGGCGAGAATAACGAGTGCGCAGCCGCACGAGACTACATCGAAAGAACGCTTGATTAAGCGGTAGAAGAGTCCACCGTTAATAACGGGTTCTTCCAACTCGATAATTTCGTCCCCAGGCAGTAACTTTTCCAGCACATCAGCCGGAATGCCGTTCTCTGTCAACTTAGGCTCATGCTTCCCGACGTTGTTAAGCTTTGCAGCCTCGCGCCTGTCCTCAAGCGTAACAGCAAGCGCTGCCGCATCCCCCATTTGATTGTTTTGCACGTTCTCTTCCAACACTACGTCCCCGCCTCCGAGGATCCTCCCTGTTCCGTTAAACAGTCGCCTGCAGCTAGGCAATCGCCTTTTTAAGGTTTCGCATGACGCGCTGCTCGGCCGAAAGCACGGCAAGGCCAACGCGGGTGGTTACGCGTCGGCCGCACAGGTCGAGCTCCAAATAAGCAGTGCTCTTGCGTCTGTTAATGGTTTTGATAAGGCCTTCGTGGCCCAGCAACGGACCTGCCGTCACTACGACCTTGTCACCGTCTTTTAGGGCCTCGCTCATGGGCACCACGCGGTCTCCCCTATGCGTAAAGCCGCCAATAAGCTGGACCTCTTCTTTTGCCAGCGGTACAAACTGACCGTCCTGGGATAACACCCGAGCAAAGTCGTCCATACGCAGCAGATGCTGTTGCACGGTGCGGGGGTCTGCCGTATCGCAGATCAGATAACCGGGAAAGAGCGGCTTGGTCGTATTGACCCATTCGCCGTGTACCTTGATCTCGGTTTGATATTGGGGATAAAAGAGCTCCTGTATGGCACCAGCCGGCACCACGCGCTCGATGCGCTCGCGCATTACGTCTTCGCGACCGTTAATGACCTGGATCACATACCACACAAGCACCACCCCCTTGCTGTCTTACGTGTGGCTCACGGGGTTTGGGTATGGCTTCGCCAGGGCGCTTGTGCGCGAAGGCGCTCCATATTCAAACCCTGAGCCCAGTTAGACAAGCGCGTGGCTCTGCCCCACCGTGAACGTTATGTATATGTGCAGTTGCTAGAGTCGCGGACGTGTATCGCAAAAATAACCGCGACCCCAGCTGGCTGCGTGCGACCCAGTCAAGCGGGTACAAAACTGGACCGCACGCAAACAGCTAAAGACTGCTGTGATGTGCCGTAATAACGTATTGCACTGTCCAATGAAAACTTATTAATAGCCACAAAAACAAGTGCAAAATCGCGCATGGCAATCGATATTGGAGCTCGTGGTGTTTCTGGCACCGCCGTTACGGCCGGATGCTGATCGACCCTGCGCTTTGTGACTTGCTGAAGCCGTGAGCACAGTTGAACCCATGTAACGATTGATATCCTAGCACAAGCTGTTAGTGAAACTGATTTGGGCTGCGTTGGACAACATATCGTTCATTTGACGTGCTAAAGGGGGTTGTTTTGGGAAGTTGTTCACGTTGGCGCAGGTTATTGGGGTGCCGGCGGCGGTTAGGGACGTTCCTGTGACCCACATGGAGCAGCGAGCTGCACTGGTAATTGAGTTTGGCTAACAAACTATGTACAGATATGGGAAATAAATTGTGCAACTTTTTGTTGGTGTTGGTGTGGGTTTGCGGCACGAGGTGTTTTGGCATGAAAAAAGCCTTCGGTATTCCGAAGGCCTTTGGATTCACGATGGTGGAGACGAGGGGGATCGAACCCCTGACCTCTTGACTGCCAGTCAAGCGCTCTCCCAGCTGAGCTACGCCCCCGTGACGAGGAGATACTATAGGGGAAGTTGACGCGGCGTGCAAGGACTTTTTTGAGTCAGACTCTAAATGCCTATTGATATAGGTAAGCGATGGCGGTACCAGTGTGGGCTTTGATCTTGACCGTACCCTTGACGACGTTGCTAATGCCCGTGTCAGCCAACAGGCCCAGGGGGCTGTGGTCTAGCTCCCATTCTAGGCCGTGTTCGCTTACCTTGGTGTTGGGGGCAATTGCGATGATGGAGAACGTCTTGCCCTCAGCGCCTTCGATGGTCCACGACTCGCCTGCGCGAAGGATGCGGGAAACCACCTTGTCCTCGGCAATCCAGACTGGGGCGTCATCATAGCCTGCAAGCAAGCCCAGCACGGATAGGGCCATATCCGGGCGGCCGCCCGTGGCGCAGGTCGCAACCACTTCGGCACCCGGCCAGCGGCGTCGGACGGAATCGAGCGCCAGTGCCAGGTCGGTATAGTCCTTGTACGGGTCGTGGCGCTCAACTTCAAAGTCGGTGGCGGCATCGACCAGCGCGCGGCCTGCGTCGCTCACCGTGTCGGCATCCCCCACATATACGTCGCAGCTCAAACCGGCACCCAGCAGAGCATCCAGGCCGCGGTCCACAGCGATGACGTGGTCGCACTCCCCTGCTAGCCTACGCAACAGATCCGCGCTCGCCACCACGGGCGAGCCGCAGACCACTAATACCTTACAAACCACAGCCCTCGCCTATCCCTCAAAAGTAAGCACACGGGCAAGGTCAAGCTCCTCGTAGCTGTCGATAAAGATATCGCAGTTGCCACGCACTTCGTCGCGCTTCATGCGGCCGTGCGGGTCATAGATGCCCACGCGCTTAAAGCCAGCGACCCCAGAGCTCTTTAGGCCAAAAACGGCGTCCTCAAACACCCAGGCGCGCTCAAACCTGTGCCCATGACGCTCCTCCAGACGGCGCAGCGCCAACTCGTATACGTCGGGGAACTGCTTGGAGCGTCCCGCCTCACCCGTGGTGGTCACAAACTCCATGTAGGCATCGAGCCCGGCACCAGCGAGCGCAGACTGCACCAGCTCGGCCGGCGTGGACGTGGCAACGCACATGGCAATACCAGCCGCCTTCGCCTGCTCCAAAAATGCAAGCAGGCCGTCGCGCGGCGGTACCTTGGAGTAGCCATCGATCAAAATCTCGCTCAGCTCGCGGTAGAGCTCCTCGCCATTCGCGCCAATGCCCCACGTGTCGTGGTAGGCCTGGCACTCGTCCTCGAGCGACAAATGCTCAAACTGGGCAAAATCGTCGACCGTCACGTCAATACCGTGGCGGTGCAATAACTCGGGCTGGGCATAGGCCCAAACGGGGGTGCTATTAACCAGTGTGCCGTCGCAATCGAAAATAAAAGCGACATTGTGAGCGGCGGTCTGGGACATAAACATGCCTTTCGATGTCAAATGGTAAACAACCTGCTAAAAACGTTTTATCAAACGTTAATCTACTAGTCTAGAAACCCTATTTGGTAAAACTGTCAAGAGTTTTACCATCGCAATTCTGCCAGTGGTATAAACATGGCGCTCGCCGATTAAACGCCGCCGCAAATCCACTTTTCTCCATAAAAGTAACGAACAGGTGTTATCGTATTTCGTGCCGAAAGTTCCACCGAGCACGCGAGGTGGAACGAATCATAGAACTATCGCCGT
>ERZ839489.1456-NODE-1456-length-14693-cov-2.662727_pt1 | contig 14693 bp, 13 predicted proteins | sample MGYA00519938_ERZ839489 | MGnify/ENA primary metagenome ERZ839489 (study PRJEB31850, sample SAMEA3708846) | human gut metagenome | biome: human gut; feature: human-associated habitat; material: faeces | place: China | collected 2014 ... | reverse complement strand
CCGCTGTCACCATAAATATTCGGATTAAAAGAGGATTCAGCTTGGATATTGGCAAGTACGCCGCAGGCAGCGGCAATATTCAGTCCCATATCTTCTGTAAGGTATTTGAAAATGACAGATTCATTGCTACTGGATGCGTTGTCAGCGGCCATAAGACTGATTCCGTCTGATGAATCAAGCCACACACCTATGTAAGGCAGATTGATATCATCTGCAAGGGCATAACTGTCTGTATTCCACACCGGATCAAATTCATAGTAGAAAAACGATGTCGTATCGAAGTCACCGATGCTTTTCCAGGAAACGGAGATTGCCTGTGGTTCAGAACTTCCGTCCAGATAAACATTCAGTGCAGATGGAAGTTCAGCAATGAGGTCTGCTTCGGATGGCTTATCATAATAGGACATGTATAGATGACACTCATCTTCGGAGAGTGGAGCAAAACCAGTAATGGTATGCTGTTCACTGTCTGATTCTATCGTGTTGATCGGCTGTGTCTCAGAAAGCGAGTCATTTTCGGTTTCTGTGGTTGCTGCAGTTGTATCTTCTGCGTAAAGGTTTGTCTCATTCAGTGCTGTTGTCTCGACTTCAATAGAGTCTGTACTTGAATCAGAAGTTTCTGCGGCTATTGCAGGAAACGAAATTGAAGTCAGAAAAAGGGCTGTGGACAAGCTTATTGCTGTCAGACGAAACAACCATTTGTTGTGTTTCATTGTGTATGAGTCTCCTTCCTTTTTCATATTGCTTCTATTATATCATAAATGTAATATATTCGTAAAGTTTTTAACAATTATGAAAAAAAATGAATGGTTTCTGGCAATCCTAAAGAGATTGATAATTGAAGGATGGTGATATATGAGCTATAATTAAAATATGACTTTTAATTTTAGAAAGGAGAAGTATGATGAAAAAGGGGTTATTTACGGCGGCAGTGATTGCTGCAATGATGATGACACAGCCGGTTATGGCACAGGAAGTTGTTGAACAGACGGGAGAAGTTGTTCAACAGACAGAAGAGGATGTTTCTGAGCCTGATATGGCTGCCGATTATCAGATGGAAACAGATTTGGCTGCAGAGATAAATGTATTTAGTGCAGATAATAATGAAACGCCAATTGTTAGTGCTGATCCAACGGGCCAGGAAGGCGACAAAGATGCAGAAGAAGGCGATAAAGAACCTGAGATTAAAACCGGATGGCAGACAGAAGAAGGCAAGACCTATTATTATGATGAAAAGGGGAATAAGTCTGTCGGTGAGAAGAAGATAGACGGCAAATGGTATTATTTCGGTGAAGATGGTGTGATGCAGATTGGTTTTGTACAATTGACATCTAAGAGAGTATGCTATGGAGAAGATGGCGCCATGCTTTATGGCAAACAGTCCGTAGGTGGAAATGGATACTATTTTAATACGAAAACAGGTGCTGTGACAACCGGTGAGAAGAAGATAGATGGTAAGTGGTATTATTTCGGTGAAGACGGTGTGATGCAGACAGGAGTACAGACGGTTCCAACGAAAAACGGTGGCAAGAAGAAAGTATGCTATGGAGCTGTATGGTAAGCAGAAGTGCGGCGATAACTGGTATTATCTGCAGGCAAAGACAGGTGCTGTGATGTATGGCGAACAGAAAATAGACGGCAAGTGGTATTATTTTGATCGTCAGACCGGTATTATGGCTGTTGGTATCCAGACGATTACGATGAATAGCGGTTCGAAGAAAACGGTTTGTTATGGCGCGGATGGTGCCATGTGCTATGGCGAACAGAAGATAGACGGTAAATGGTATTTGTTTGATCATAAGACGGGTGTCATGCAGACTGGCATGGTGAAATTATCGAAGAAGACGGTTTATTATGGCGCGGATGGTGCCATGAGATATGGTGAACAGAAGATTAATGGCAAGTGGTATTATTTCCATATGAGAACAGGTGCCATGCAGACAGGTCTTCAGACGGTGCCATTGAAAAATGGCGGTACAAAAACAGTTTATTATGGAACTGATGGCACGATGCGATATGGAGAGCAGAAGATTAAAGGTAAATGGTACTATTTCCAGCAGGGAACAGGTGCAATGCAGATTGGATTCGCAAAAGTGTCAGGAAAGACGGTTTATTACGGAGAAGATGGTGCTATGAGATATGAACATCAGCTTATTGATGGTGACTACTATTACTTCCATCCAAAAACAGGTGCCATGCAGACGGGGCTGTTGGATTTTGGCGGCGATAGATGGGGCTTTTATGGTGCCGATGGTAAGCAGATACCAATGATAGATGCTAAAACAGCTATGGACGCAGCCCATGAATTCCTTAAAGAAACAATCAGTGATGAGGATTTAGAAATCATTAAGGGGCACTATGTGCAATATCTGGCAGCTGAGCCGGAGATGGTAGATGGACATTCGAATCCGCAATACTATATTTACGTCATAGTTACAGAGGATGATGCTGATTTTGATGAGAATACAGATGAAGATGATGTTATTTATGGGGATGTTATTCGAGTGGACGCTGTAACAAAAGAATGTGTTTATGACACCGATGTGTCTGATATTGATTAAGTGAGCAGGATAGCGCATTCCAATATTCCAATAAGCATTGACTTCGATAGAGAACGACAGAAAGCGAGCGACAGAGATGAGTGTTACATACTATAAACCACTGAAAATTGCAGAGAATATTTACCATATCTATGAACCGGGCAATGTTTATACAACACTGATTATAGGTGAAGAGAAAGCACTGCTGATTGACACGGGTTACGGATTTGGTGATCTGGCAGCATTTGTTAGAACGCTGACAGACAAACCTCTGGAAGTGGTGCTGACACATGGACACACAGATCATTGCGGCGGCAATTATGAATTTCCGACGGTTTATATGAATCTGATGGATGTACCAACTTATCTCTGGTATGAAGCAACGCAGAAGACATTGATCGTTGAAAAGTTTAAGAGGGACCGGTCTGCGGCCGGTCTCCCTCCTGTGTGGCCGGATGATTTTGATGAGAAGGCCTGGGTGCAGCAGCATACAAGACATTTTGAACCGCTGAAGAATGGTCAGATTTTTGATCTGGGCGGACGAGAAGAAGAAATTATTTTTATGCCGGGACATACAAAGGGCTCTATTGTTGTATTTGACCATGAAACGGGACTTTTGTTTTCAGGGGACAATATCAGCGACAGTTTGTGGATACTGTTTGATACAAGTGCACCGTTGGCGGAATATGTAGGACATCTGATGGATATTAAACGGCTTCCGTTGACGGGAATTGTGGCCTCTCACAGAGATATTATTTTCCCGGTAACTATCATCAATGATCTGTTGAGAACCATCAGCTGCATTAATCCGCAGACGGATCGGGGCTTTGTTCATCCGAGAACAGGACAGAAGGCATTGAAGCATCGTGAGCCATGTGAAGCCGTTGAAAATATTCCATATATCTATGTCGTTTATGATGAGAATAAGCTTCAATAAAATGCCGGTTTACGCTTGACTAACTGTGTACCCGCGTACTATAGTATAGATAATCTCTTTGCACTGCATATATACAGTACAAACTGATCAGGCGGGGCGCACTTTTTATAAGCGATCGCAGCCGGGCCCTTTCGGGCAGCAGATGAATGAAATGGTGAAGCATCTGCGGGACAGTTGGTGTTCCGCAGGTGCTTTTTATGTTTATAAGCATCTGCCGCAGAATATGGAGAGAGCGAGTATTAGAATCGTTTCATTTCAGAACGGAGGGTGTTATTGATGAAGAATGTAAAAGCAAAGACAAATGAACAAATTGCGATGCAGGTATCAGCGAATAGTATTGCTGTGAACCTGATGTTATCTATTTTTAAGCTGATTGCCGGCTTGATGGCATCATCAGGAGCGATGATCTCAGATGCCATTCACTCAGCATCTGACGTGTTCAGCACAATTATTGTTATTATCGGAGTTAAGATTTCTGGTAAGGCATCGGATGAAGATCATCCATATGGGCATGACAGATTTGAATGTGTTGCTTCTATTATATTGGCTATTCTTTTGGGTGTGACCGGTGTCGGCATCGGTTTAACCGGTGTTCAGAAACTGACGGCTGGTCATTACGACACACTGGCAGTACCTGGAGTGCTGGCACTGGCGGCAGCCGTTATTTCTATCGTTGTCAAGGAGATCATGTATTGGTATACAAGAAATGCGGCCAAGAAGATCAATTCAGGGGCATTAATGGCAGATGCATGGCACCATCGTTCAGATGCATTATCATCTGTAGGCAGTTTTGTGGGTATATTAGGAGCCAGAATGGGATTTCCTATGCTGGATCCTTTGGCCAGTGTTGTCATCTGTCTGTTTGTTGTCAAGGCAGCTGTCGATATTTTCAGAGATGCCATCAGCAAGATGACGGATAAATCATGCGATCAGGAAACCGTGAATGAAATGCATGACTGTATTATGAATATTCAGGGTGTAGAAGGCATTGACCTTCTGAAGACAAGAAGTTTCGGGTCAAAGTATTATGTAGATATTGAGATCAAAGCGGATGGTGATAAAAAATTGTGGGAGGCACATGCCATTGCTGAGAATGTCCATCATGCCATAGAGCAGCAGTTCCCATTGGTCAAACATTGCATGGTTCACGTCAACCCGGCATAAAATAATAAATGCAGAATGCTGTGTTGTTTAAATGCGTAAGAAATGATAAAAAATTACTTAGACAGAGGTTTAGGTGAAACAGTATTGAAAATTTAATAGCGTGCGGTAAAAAGCTTTAGAATAGGCTTCAAAAAGGCCATTCAGACACAGGGGCTTCAACGGCGGATGGTACTTAGGCAGTGTATTGTACTGCCTTATGTACCATTGCCAGACGTTGGCAGCGGAAGCAATCCTGTGACTGAATGGCCTTTTTGAAGCCTTTTTATGTCCGGGGCCGCACGCCCTGAATTTTCGTATTTTTTTCATGAATTTTACATAACCCTGGTTTTAGATTTTACATGGAAGTTTTATCTTTAATAGCGACACGAGAAGTTAAAGAGTTAAAAAGGAAAATCTCAAAGAAGGAGAAATGAGAAATGAAAAAATTTATTTGTACAGCATTAACACTTGCAATGGTTGTAGGAAGCCTTGCAGGATGCGGAAGTTCATCATCTAAAGAAACAACAGCAGCAAGCGGTGCCGCTACGGAAGCTGCCACAGAAGCAGCACAGACAGAAGCTGCTGCAGCAACAGGCGATTTTGATACAAGCAAAGAAATCAGTGTTAACTCACGTGAAGATGGTTCAGGTACAAGAGGCGCTTTCATTGAATTGTTTGGTGTAGAAGAGAAAGCCGCTGATGGTACAAAGGTTGATAATACAACAGTGGAAGCAAATATTACAAACAGCACATCTGTTATGATGACAAGCGTAGCTGGTGATCCATATGCAATCGGTTATATTTCACTTGGTTCGTTAAACGATACAGTAAAGGCTGTTAAGATTGACGGCGCCGAGGCAACAACAGATAATGTTTCAAATGGCACATATAAAGTAGCAAGACCGTTTAATATTGTAACAAAAGACGGACTCAGTGATGTGGCAAAGGGTTTTGTAGATTATATTATGAGTGCTGAAGGTCAGGATATCATTGAACAGAACGGTTACATCAAGATTGATCAGAATGCAGCAGCTTATGCAGGCAGTAAGCCTGAAGGTAAAATCGTTGTCGCAGGTTCCTCAAGTGTATCTCCGGTTATGGAAAAATTAAAAGAAGCTTATCTTGCAGTGAACACAAATGCGGATATTGAAATCCAGACATCCGATTCTACAACAGGTGTTACATCTACACAGGAAGGTATCTGTGATATCGGTATGGCTTCCAGAGATCTGAAAGATACAGAAACAGGTGTAACAGCAACAACAATTGCACAGGATGGTATCGCAGTTATTGTCAACAATGAAAACCCTGTAGAGAACCTGACAAGTGACCAGGTAAAATCTATCTTCACAGGTGAAACAACAGTCTGGGCAGATGCTCAGTAAGCAGTATTCGAGTCAATGAATTGGGGGCTGTCTCCGGACAGTCCCCATGTTTTAGGATGCAGGAGTATTTATGAAAGTTAAAGAAAAAGTAATGGAAATTGTTTTTCTGGTGGCGGCCTGTGTTTCTATTCTGGCAGTTTTACTGATCTGTGTTTTCCTTTTTTCAAGTGGTATTCCGGCCATTGGCAAGATTGGACCGCTGAATTTCCTTGGAGGAACTGTCTGGAAACCAAGCAATAACTTATTTGGCATTTTACCGATGATTCTCGGCAGTATTTATGTTACAGCAGGTGCCATCATCATTGGTGTTCCAATTGGTATATTTATGGCTGTTTTCATGGCAAGGTTTTGCCCAGGCAGCCTGTATAAAATTTTGAAGCCGGCAGTAGAACTTCTGGCGGGTATTCCATCGATTGTTTATGGCTTCTTTGGAATGGAAGTTTTGGTGCCACTGCTCCGAAATACATTTGCGGTATTTAACTGCAAAGGTAATTCTATGCTGGCAGCATCCATTCTGTTAGGCATTATGATACTTCCCACCATTATCGGTGTTTCTGAATCCGCGATTCGTGCAGTACCGAACAGTTATTATGAAGGATCTCTGGCATTGGGAGCAGATCATGAAAGAAGTGTATTCTTTGCGGTGCTTCCGGCTGCTAAATCCGGCATTCTGGCCGGCGTTGTCCTTGGTATTGGACGTGCAATCGGTGAAACAATGGCGGTTATCATGGTAGCAGGTAATCAGCCGGCGATGGCGCACAGTATATTTAAGGGTGTACGAACCATGACAGCCAATGTTGTCATTGAAATGGGGTATGCAACAGGTATTCACAGAGAAGCATTGATTGCGACAGGTGTTGTATTATTTGTATTTATTCTTCTGATCAATCTGTTGTTCTCAGTTATTAAAAGGAGGGAGAAATAATGGGTGAAGTAGACGTCGTTAAAGCAATTAATAAAGTCACTTTTGGACAGCGCCTGAAAGCTTATAAAAGAAGCAAATTATCTTTCCTTCTGGCAGTACTTGTTTTACTTTCAGCGATTATTACGATTGGCGTGCTGGGTTACCTGATATTTTATATTTTGATTAAGGGCGTCCCAAATCTCAGTCCAGACCTGTTCTCATTGACTTACACCTCAGAAAATGTGTCCATGATTCCGGCGATCATTAATACGCTGATTATGACGATTCTGGCTCTTTTGATCGCAGTACCGCTTGGTATTTTCTCAGCTATTTATATGGTTGAGTATGCTAAAAAAGGAAATAAGCTGGTAGGCGTTGTCAGTGTGACAACGGAAACACTGGCAGGTATTCCTTCTATTGTCTATGGCCTTTTCGGTATGCTATTTTTCGTTACCTATTGCCATTGGAAATATTCTATACTGGCCGGTGCATTTACTCTCTCCATTATGATTCTGCCGTCTATTATGCGTACGACGCAGGAAGCTCTTTTGTCGGTGCCGGATTCATTCCGTGAAGGCAGTTATGGACTGGGAGCCGGTAAATTGAGAACCGTTTTTAGAATTGTTCTGCCGTCAGCAATTCCGGGTATACTGGCAGGTATTATTCTGGCTATTGGTCGTATTGTAGGTGAGACAGCAGCTTTAATCTTTACAGCCGGAACTGTACCGGATATTGCAAAAAACCTGATGTCATCCGGACGAACACTGGCGGTTCATATGTATGTGTTATCCGGTGAAGGACTGCATACGGATCAGGCTTATGCAACGGCGGTTGTGCTGCTGGTCGTTGTTATCATTATCAATGGATTATCCACACTGATCGCCAAGAAATTTACGAAGGCCTAGAAGAAAGAGAAAGGAATAGATATGGATAAATTTAATGTAGAACATCTTGATTTATATTATGGTGATTTCAAGGCGCTCAAGGATATCAACCTGAAGCTTCCGGCCAACGAGATCACCGCATTTATCGGACCGTCCGGCTGCGGTAAATCAACATTTTTAAAATCATTGAATCGTATGAATGATCTGGTGGAGGGATGCAAGATTACCGGTAAAGTGACGTTGGACGGTGAGGACATTTACGGATCGAATATGGACGTCAATGTGCTGAGAAAAAAAGTAGGTATGGTTTTTCAGAAACCGAATCCTTTTCCGATGAGTGTTTATGACAATATTACATATGGACCGAGAACCCATGGTATCCACAAAAAATCCCAATTGGACGAAATTGTAGAACGCTCACTGAGAGGAGCCGCAATCTGGGATGAATTAAAGGACAGATTAAATAAGAGTGCCCTTGGACTTTCCGGTGGTCAGCAGCAGAGACTTTGTATTGCAAGAGCACTGGCTGTACAGCCGGATGTCATCCTGATGGATGAACCAACGTCTGCTTTGGACCCAATCTCAACTTCCAAGATTGAAGATCTGGTTTTGGAATTGAAAAAAGATTATACCATCATCATGGTCACTCATAATATGCAGCAGGCGACCCGTGTTTCAGACAGAACCGTCTTTTTCCTGCTGGGTGAAGTGATTGAAGATGGCAAAACAGAAGAACTCTTCTCTATGCCGAGAGATAAGAGAACAGAAGATTATATCACAGGGAGGTTTGGCTAATGCGCAATCGTTTCGATTTACAGTTAAAGCAGCTTAATGACGACATTATTGAGATGGGCAATATGATTGAGAGAGCCATCGAAATGGGTGTTTATGCCCTGATTGGTCACGATACGGATAAAGCAAAGCAGACCATTGATTATGATATGGATATTGATCACATGGAACGCGATATTGAAGCACTGTGTATGAAACTTCTGCTTCAGCAGCAGCCGGTGGCAAGAGATCTGAGACAGATTTCCTCAGCATTGAAGATGATCACAGATATGGAGCGAATCGGGGATCAGGCCTCGGATATTGCGGAGTTATCGCTGCAGCTGGGAGATGTATCTGATATTGATGAAATATCACTGATTCAGAAAATGGCCAATGAAACAATGATGATGGTTGTCCGTGGTACAGAGGCATATGTAACAAAAGACCTGGATGTAGCTCACAATGTTATTGATAATGATGATGTGGTAGATGATCTCTTTGATCAGATTAAAATGGCACTGGTTAAGCGTATCCAGGATAATCATGTGAAGAGTTTTGAGGCGGCGGATCTGTTGATGGTGGCTAAATACTTTGAACGTATCGGTGATCATGCCACCAATATTGCTGAATGGGTGATTTATTCTATTACAGGCAAGCATGTAGATGAGGCAGATAATTAAGCTGTGCAATGAGATTGCAGGAGAGATAAAAGAAAGGCGGGAGAGAATGATGATGAAGCGTATGTGGTATGAACTGAATATTCTGGCACTGAGAAAACATGTGCGTCCTGTCAGCTTGTTCCTGCTGGTGCATACACTGCTCTGGTGTGATCTGACATGGCTGATTTGTCAGATTGGATGCGATATCCTGGAGATACCAAAGGCATTATATCAGATGAATATCCTTCTGATCACAGCCTATGCAGGTGTCTTTGGCGGACTGATCGGCGGAATGATCTATCTGATGCATGAAAATCTGACCTGAATACAGGAAGGATGTCTGTAAGCAGAAACGAATTCTGTATTAGGATATGCGAGCGAGTCTTGAAATCATAAGAAACACGCTTCGCGAGTTTCTTATGATTATCGCGACAGTCGCCAAGGCCTCATGCAAGCATGGGCTTTGGCTCATTGCTCGCGTAAATAAAAGTGACCCGTATGCTGTGGAAATCACGGTATACGGGTCATTTTCAGATTGTTTGTAAAACACGGAAATCTGCGGAGCCTGCCATAAAACGGCCTATGATTATTCATTATATCCGTCCGGCAGAATGTACAGAGAATCAATGGAATGTTGGATGTAAGTGGTAGGAATAAAAGCATTCCTGGTTCCCGTGATATTCTGCACACAGCCGACAGCATCTGCCGTATCGCAGACAGGTACCGTAGATTTAAGCGTTAGTATGATTATAACATTTTGCATAGTAAATAGCAACGATTAAAATCATGAAGAATTATGAAAAATAGCCATATATCTGTGAAAAAAATAGCCATATATCTGTTAAAAGAGGTTGCATTTAGATGGAGCAACTGGTAAGCTAGAATAGGAAATGATAATGACAGATATAGAGACAACAAAGGAGTAGAGGAAAATGAAAAAGTTTATATCTGCAATATGTGTCATAGCGTTGATGATGCCGTCGACATTATCAGCTTTTGCAGAGACGAACACTTCGAAGGCTTCAGTCAATCAGACGGCAGTAGCAGGCTCACAGATTGAAGACGGACAGGCGGAAGAAGACGGCATTGATGATTATAGCTATCTGCCGGATGAGGATGAAAACGGAAGACCAGTGGTTGATGGGGCAGATGATCCTGAAGTCACTCGGCCGGTTGTTGATGAGGCTGAGAAAACCCAATCGGAATCCGGAGATGATGATACAGCGACATCTGTTCAAGAGGAATCAACGAATAAGTCATCAATGGTACAGACAACAGAGTCTTCGGAGGAGGAAGAAGCTGAGAGTGAATCGGGACTGGATCCGAAGTATGCAGATGATCCACAGTATTGGAAGGAAATGAAGAAACAGTATGGTATTGCAACAATGAGTGCGGAGCCAAGTGGCTATGTTCATAACCCTCGATTTAATAATGGATATAAAATACATTATGGTGTGGATGTTTCCAGCTATCAGCCGAATATCGATTGGGCAAAAGCAAAAGCAGATGGCGTAGAATTTGCGATTATCCGTGCCGGTTTTAGAGGCTGGGGAAGCGGCGGCATATTTCCTGATGATGATTTAATTAAGAATATCAAAGGTGCAAGAGCTCAGGGCATAAAGGTTGGTGTATATATCTTTTCACAGGCTATTACTGAAGCGGAAGCTAGGGAAGAAGTAGATAAAACAATAGAATTTCTTCAGGGTCAGCAGATTGACTTACCAATGGTTTTGGATTATGAATATGCAGAAAGTTATGATGAGTTGACTGGCCGACTCTACAATGCGAATTTGACCCGGCAGCAGGCGACAGATGTTTGTCTGGCTTTTTGTGATTATGCCAGTCAAAAGGGTTATAAACCAATGGTTTATGCGAACAAAGATATGTTAACGAATAAGCTGTATGCAGATAAAATCAGCAGTAAATACAGTATTTGGTTGGCGAACTATACATCACAGACGTCTTATACAGGTGATTATGAGTTTTGGCAGTATTCATCTTCGGCCAGAGTGAATGGTATTCCGGGAAATCCAAAGACGGAGCTGGATAAGAATATAGATGGAGACTTTTGGTATGAAGCCATAGATTCGCATGAAGTGACTTTAGATAACTATACAGCCCCTCAGTGCATGGAGGCCGGAGAAGGATTTTCTGTTGAGGGAAGTGTTTCCTCCGGATTGAAGTTGGATGCGGTTACAGTTGGTGTTTATGATGGAAATAATCATCAGGTAACAGGCGGAACTGCTTATCCGGGAACTTATACATACGATCTTTCTGCATTAGATGCATCAGTGAAGATCAGTGGCCTTTCTGGCGGTATGTACCATTATAAAGTAATTGTGCAGGATTCAGAGGGAGAGCATCAGATGTTGGATAAGGTTTTCTCTGTACGCAGTAACTCCCCGACGATTCAGGATGGTATTTATCTGATCGCATCAGCAAAGAATCAGAATAAGGTACTTTCTGTTGATAACAACAGAAATACATCAGGCACAAATATTTTGCTCTGGAATCGCTCAGAAATTCCATATCGACAGTTCCAGTTTACTTATCAGGGAAATGGATATTATAAGATTAAGAATATGGGCTCTGGGTTATATCTCTCAGCAGCAGGGCAGAGAGGTTCATCGGGAACCAATGTAGAACAATCTTCATCAGCAACCTTATGGCAGGTGCTGCCTGATGGTGCAGGCGGTTATTATATTGTTCCGAACTGTTCGTATACAAGCTGTTTGGATCTGTATACAGGTATACCTGATAATGGCAAGAATATAGACCTTTGGAATTACAATATGCGAGGATCACAGCGCTGGTATCTGATTAGTTCATCAGCTAAGCCGTCCATCAGCGGTCAGACTATACCGGGCAATATGCAGCAGGGATCGTCATTCAGCATTCGGGGCACAGTTTCATCAAGCGAGAAGATCACATCTGTGACAGTTGGTGCTTACGATACGAATGGCAGAATGAAGATTGGAAAGACAGCTCAGACAAATGCAAAAGCCTATAATCTGAAGAATCTTGATACAAGCATTAAGTTCGGCTCATTGCCGGCAGGTGCCTATCGTTATAAGGTAACCGTAAAGACAACCACTGGCACCTATACATTGATTAACCGGATTTTTATGGTGAAGAGCAATGGCAGAACTGTTTCTAATGGTACCTATCGACTGGTTCTGGCTCAGAATAAGAATTATGCCATTTCGGTTGATCGTGACGGAAAAACGTCGGGGACGAATCTTCTTTTGTGGGCAAATAGAAATGTTGCTTTCAGAAGATTCCAGTTCACTTATCAGAGCAATGGTTACTACACAATTAAGAACGAAGGTTCCGGTCTGTATCTTTCTGTAAAAGGACAGGGTTCGGCATCCGGTTCTAATGTAGAATTGTCTTCATCAGCAACGCAGTGGCAGGTACTTCCGGATGGCACAGGAAGCTATTACCTGGTTCCGAAATGCTCATCAACAAGCTGCCTGGATATGTACAGTGGTGTTCCGGCGAATGGCAAGAATATCGAAATTTGGAATTATAAGCTCAGCGTTGGAGCCTTGTTAAATAACTGTTCAAAACTCACTTCCGAAATGCTATACATTTTGGAAGTGAGATATTTTGTCAGAGAATCAAAAGGATGGTGGGCAGATGATTACATCTGATGATATTCTATCCCTGAATTTTTATAACTATGGCAACCCTTTTACGGGAAGTTATCAGGGAATGCGATACCGTATCATCAAACAAAAAGAAGCAAAAGACGAAGAGGGCAATATCCTGAAGGAGGAAGGGCTTTTGGCAGTAATCTGGCCAGAGCCCTTTGCCTATGAAAAGACACAGGATGCCCTTAAGACAACACAGCTTTTTCCTTTTAGTGAAGAGGGAAAAGCGCAGGTAATTGAATGGCTGAATGCGTCATGGGAAAAGGGGATTTATAAGAATGAAACAATATGATGTGATTATTATCGGCGCAGGTCCTGGCGGTATTTATTCAGCCTGGGAACTGGCCATGAAGAAACCGGAATTGAAGATTGCCGTTTTTGAGAAGGGCAGAGAACTTGAGAAGAGAAAATGTCCGATTAATGGGGATACTGTCAAGAACTGTGTAGGATGTCCTTCCTGTGCCATTATGAGCGGTTTTGGCGGAGCCGGTGCATTTTCCGATGGTAAATACAACATTACCAATGAATTCGGCGGAACACTGCATGAATACATTGGCAAGAAGAAAGCCATGGAACTGATGAGGTATGTAGATGATATCAATATGAGCCATGGCGGCGAAGGCACCCGGATGTACTCAACCGGCGATACAAAGTTTAAGAAGATTTGCATCCAGAATAACCTGCATCTGCTGGATGCTTCGGTCAGACACCTTGGCACGGATGTGAATTATATTGTGTTGGAGCAGCTTTTTGCGGAGCTGAAAGACAGAGTGGATTTCTTTTTCAACTGTGCTGTGGAGCATGTAACAAAAGAAGGCGAGGGCTATGGCGTTCATACTTCGGATGAGAGCTATTTTTGCAAACAGTGCATTATTTCCGTTGGACGAAGCGGCAGTAAGTGGATGGAGACCGTTTGTCAGGAGATGGATATTCCAACGAAATCCAATCGTGTGGATATTGGTGTCCGTGTTGAATTGCCTGCCGTTGTATTTTCGGATTTGACGGATGAACTCTATGAGAGTAAGATTGTATACAGAACAGAGAAATTCGAAGACCTGGTACGTACCTTCTGTATGAACCCGAAGGGCGCAGTTGTAGCGGAAAATACCAACGGTATTGTCACAGTGAATGGTCACAGCTATGAAAATCCGGAACTTCAAACAGAGAATACGAATTTTGCGCTTCTTGTGGCCAAACATTTCTCAGAGCCATTTAAAGACAGCAACGGTTACGGTGAAAGTATTGCCCGCCTCTCCAATATGTTGGGCGGCGGTGTGATCGTACAGCGTTTCGGTGATTTGATTCGGGGAAGAAGAAGTACAGAAAAACGTATCAGAGAGAGTCTTGTGGTACCGACATTGTCGGCTACACCGGGAGATTTGAGCCTTGTCCTTCCGAAGCGAATCCTTGATGGTATCATTGAGATGATCTATGCACTGGACAAGATCGCTCCGGGTACAGCTAATGCAGATACGCTGCTTTATGGCGTGGAAGTTAAGTTCTACAACATGGAAGTCTCTATTGATGAGAATCTTGAGACACGGCATAAAGGGCTGTATATCATTGGCGATGGCAGCGGTGTGACACACTCCCTGTCCCATGCATCAGCCAGCGGCGTATTTGTGGCAAGACGCATTATGGAAGGCATCGAATAAAAATCATATATAGAACAGTTCCGGCGGCCACGCTTAACAGCGTATTGCGTTTCCAGAGATGGAGGATGACAACACCTGCAATGGCGATGGCGGCGGCAATGGTTTCGGTGCCGAGGACAGTCAGTGGACCCTTCAGGCAGTAGATAACCAGAACAGCAATAA
>ERZ839489.1448-NODE-1448-length-14790-cov-28.642280_pt1 | contig 14790 bp, 8 predicted proteins | sample MGYA00519938_ERZ839489 | MGnify/ENA primary metagenome ERZ839489 (study PRJEB31850, sample SAMEA3708846) | human gut metagenome | biome: human gut; feature: human-associated habitat; material: faeces | place: China | collected 2014 ... | reverse complement strand
CTTTAGCCGACCAACAGTGCGCGCACAACAAACTTGCGCAAACCGGCAATCTCACCTACTTCGAATATCCGGGAATGGCTCACGGCATCTGCGATCAGGAAATTCATGACCTACGTGCCTGGCTAAACCAAAGCAACATCCTCTAGCGAAAACATCTCCCAGAGAAAAGAGTACCCTGGATGTCGCCAAACCGGGCGTCAACGAGGGTGCTCACCCCTAGCACATCACACCAACTCTGCAAGATCGCATATATCAACCTTCACTAACCTCTATTTAACAATTTTGACCATTCCTACTTAACAATCTCTACCACCGAGATTTCCTTGAGTCGTTTTCGGCCTTAACAACAGGCAATCCTCAAACCTGATGCCTATTTCCCCAATTCTTGACAGCAATAACGTGAGAGCTCCGTTTGACACGGGCCTTCGATCAAGGCATTTTGCACCCGAAAGACGCACCGTCCGTCAATTGCGGCTGCGCAACCCGAAACTCTTGCTTCAATTTCGAATTGTGCAGACAGCCTGCAAAGCAGCATCTAGGCATACATCAAAATCACAGTCCAGTCACCCTCCATGGGAGGCAACCGCAGACACAGCTGGATGCACGAGTGCCGATAATGCCGGACGTATACGCGACGTTGTGGCGGAAAATCCGGACGTCTATTGGACACTCAGGAAATCTTCTCGTTCTCGCATGTCTCTTACATAACTTATCTACTTGAGTTAAAATGGCTTTCTACGGACAGAAAGGGGAAGACTTATACGCGAAGTGAACTTCTCAACATGTGTCAGATGAGATCCTTGAGCATTTGGATTACGTCATGGTTGATGGCGTAGATTTTCCTGTCGTTCAGCATTTCACCGACCGTCATCCACTTGCACTTCTTGGATCCAATCGCGAACTCACCTTCAGCATCCCAAGCATCAGGAATCCGGATCACCGACGCAAGATACAATCGGTAATCGTAAGTGCGCTCCTCATTATGCGCGGTAGACAACTTTGTACTGGTCGCAGTTCCAACGAATCTCATTTGGAAATCGTCAGACGGAATCTTGAATTCCGACGAAAGATATGACGAAAGCTTTCTTTTGTCTTCCTCATACGAATCAAATGAACGATGGTTCGGAAGAAACCAACAATTCCACTGCTCGTCGTAATACGTCAGATACCGGTTGGACAGCGCGTCCATGCCATCCTTGACCGCAATGAGAGAGCTAGCTCTTCTGTTCATCGATTCGATTTCCTTATATAGTTTTTCGGAAGTGAGTCCCTTGCATACGATACTCGCGACACCCAACGCGATTATCACAACACCCAGCACAGCAAATAAGCATCGTGCCCGCATCGGCAATTCCGCAAACGTCCATGCTGTTGGAATATAGAATAGGCCCGCAACAATGTTGGCGATGCCGTCGCCCTTGGAACCATATCCAATAAGGCTCCTGTGCTCATTGAGCTTCGACCTCAAATCGCGCTCGTCAATTCTCAGCATCATACGCACCAATACTACATTACAAGTAGAAATCCTTTCATCAAGGATGAACTTGGCCACAGAAAATGCCACAATCTACGTCAAATTTGACATAGTTCTCTTGCCCTCCCTGATAGCAGCTATTCCTAATTCAGAAAGCGGCTTCACAAGCCAGGGCGCACAACGACAATCAGAGCCAATAGACTCTCAATGAAGTCCTGAGCTGATTAGCTCAGGAATCGCCAACCACCAGTTCACCATCACGTACTCCGACAATCCTCAATGAAGTCCTGAGCTGATTAGCTCAGGAATTATACCCGTCCCTCAAATCAGCGGGGTCATTGTCCTCTCCTCAATGAAGTCCTGAGCTGATTAGCTCAGGAATCGCAACGAACAAGCACTGACGCCGGAAGACGAGCTCTCCTCAATGAAGTCCTGAGCTGATTAGCTCAGGAATGAACCTGGCTTCAGTCTCCGGATTGCCGCCGCGCGCTCCTCAATGAAGTCCTGAGCTGATTAGCTCAGGAATTCGCCCCCAGCGCGGTGGCGATGATCTGATGTCCCAGGCACACGCCCAACACTCCTCAATGAAGTCCTGAGCTGATTAGCTCAGGAATTGGCTCAAAAAACGAATAATCCACGACGATGACGTTCCTCAATGAAGTCCTGAGCTGATTAGCTCAGGAATCTCTGATCGGCGATTAAACGACCGGATAGCTTTCCCCCTCAATGAAGTCCTGAGCTGATTAGCTCAGGAATCCGGTCTGCTTGTTATAGACGCGCGCGGTGTTTGCGCCCTCAATGAAGTCCTGAGCTGATTAGCTCAGGAATTACGATCTCGTCGCACAGTTCCTTCGTGCAGACCAGCCCTCAATGAAGTCCTGAGCTGATTAGCTCAGGACTTTGGCAGCGAGTAACGTCCGTAGACATCGTCTCCAAGCCCTCAATGAAGTCCTGAGCTGATTAGCTCAGGAATCCGATCGCCTGACGTGCCCCGTCCTGTCTTCCGTGCCGTCCTCAATGAAGTCCTGAGCTGATTAGCTCAGGAATCGTAATGAGCCGAGGCGCCTCCTGCGCGCTGGAATTCCTCAATGAAGTCCTGAGCTGATTAGCTCAGGAATAACAGTACGAGGCCGTGGCCGCAAGGATCTACGCTCCTCAATGAAGTCCTGAGCTGATTAGCTCAGGAATTGTCTCTTGGTCGAGGCATCCGTATTTCTGCGCCATTCCTCAATGAAGTCCTGAGCTGATTAGCTCAGGAATCAGGTGGAGTTGTTGCTGATCGTCACGGTGATCCTTCCTCAATGAAGTCCTGAGCTGATTAGCTCAGGAATCATGCTGGTCATCACGCTCATCGCAGCGCTCACGGCCTCCTCAATGAAGTCCTGAGCTGATTAGCTCAGGAATGCCAATTGTTGGTTTGCCGTGCTCACATTGTTGTTTCCTCAATGAAGTCCTGAGCTGATTAGCTCAGGAATGACGCTATCGACATTGCACGCACGCCACTTTTAGTCCTCAATGAAGTCCTGAGCTGATTAGCTCAGGAATTTGAACGCGACCGAAAGCACCATCCACGAAATCATTCCTCAATGAAGTCCTGAGCTGATTAGCTCAGGAATGCGCGCGACGCCAGACGCCATCGCACAAGACGACCGTTCCTCAATGAAGTCCTGAGCTGATTAGCTCAGGAATCCGCCAGCATACCGCTGGTCACCAGCCGACACCATTCCATCCTCAATGAAGTCCTGAGCTGATTAGCTCAGGAATTTTCCGGTAGAGTCCGTTTGGCTTGCGGTGGTGGCTCCTCAATGAAGTCCTGAGCTGATTAGCTCAGGAATCGCAGGCGGGTGGAGCAGTCCGCAGATGCTCGACTATCCTCAATGAAGTCCTGAGCTGATTAGCTCAGGAATTTCCTCGTCGGTCGGCTCGTGAGCGGCCTCTTGGATCCTCAATGAAGTCCTGAGCTGATTAGCTCAGGAATCAATGATTCGGTATCCACCGTGACGGAATCCATTGTTCCTCAATGAAGTCCTGAGCTGATTAGCTCAGGAATTCGCCTGTAGCCTTCAAATCAATATCGTATTCCTGATCCTCAATGAAGTCCTGAGCTGATTAGCTCAGGAATTCCTTGCGGTGCTGTTCTACGTCCGTTCGACGCAATCCTCAATGAAGTCCTGAGCTGATTAGCTCAGGAATCTTGCCGCTGTAGTCGCCATGTTTAAGTTCGCACCATCCTCAATGAAGTCCTGAGCTGATTAGCTCAGGAATTCCGAGATTCCATCGGCGTTCTCGACCTGGACAGTGCCTCCTCAATGAAGTCCTGAGCTGATTAGCTCAGGAATTTTGTAGCATGGGGTGATGCGTGCGATGAGGTGCGTTCCTCAATGAAGTCCTGAGCTGATTAGCTCAGGAATTTGCGCGAGTCTGAGGCGTACGGCCCGTCTTCATACTCTCCTCAATGAAGTCCTGAGCTGATTAGCTCAGGAATTGCAGGAAGCGTATGTGCGAGGCACGTTGCCGGAAGATCCTCAATGAAGTCCTGAGCTGATTAGCTCAGGAATCGACACAACCTCACGAGCCTTAGGAAGTCCGGTATCTCCTCAATGAAGTCCTGAGCTGATTAGCTCAGGAATATCTGCGATACCGTTATGACAGCTTGCGCAAACTATTCCTCAATGAAGTCCTGAGCTGATTAGCTCAGGAATTTGCTTGTCTGCGGTTTTTGCAAGATTCGTGTAAGATCCTCAATGAAGTCCTGAGCTGATTAGCTCAGGAATTTTTGTCCTATCCTGCCAACGGTCAACAGTATTTCCTCAATGAAGTCCTGAGCTGATTAGCTCAGGAATCATATCGGACGGTTTTGCCGCAGCCCTGTCCCGCACTCCTCAATGAAGTCCTGAGCTGATTAGCTCAGGAATTTGCTTGTCGGCGGTTTTTGCGAGATTCGTGTGAGATCCTCAATGAAGTCCTGAGCTGATTAGCTCAGGAATGGTTGAGGATGGGACGGAAAGCCTCATCATAGATCTCTCCTCAATGAAGTCCTGAGCTGATTAGCTCAGGAATTTTTTCGAGCGAAAAGCATATTAGATTGCAATGTCACTCCTCAATGAAGTCCTGAGCTGATTAGCTCAGGAATATCCCCCGTTTTCACGAAGCCGGACGCATTGTTTGCTCCTCAATGAAGTCCTGAGCTGATTAGCTCAGGAATGGTCTCATTCTAATCCGCTCTAATGACTAAGCGAATTAAAAACTTTGCGAGAGCGGAACAGATACCTCTCCCTCCAGTCAGTTTATCACCAGAAAAAGAGACATAAACCCTTATATTTCCTCATGCGAGAGGTCATCGCGTGTCGCAGCAATGATTCACCTCTCGTATTCCAAAATTCATAAAAAACCTTTTGAATTATCAAGCCACAATCACATAGGTGAAAGACAATCAGAGAGGTTAAAGTGAAATCAGATAACCGTCGGAATGGTTAAATCACTGTATTCCCGTCGTCCCAAGAATGACATTCCCTCTCTTGCCTGCTCTTCTTTTCCGAGAAAACAGACAACAACTGAATCCGTTGAACCATCGATTTCAACTTCTATTAGATTCTGGACAACCAGCATTTTCGCAGGCCGAATCCGCAGAAAGAACACGCTATACTGCAACCTCTCGCCATAGCACCGTAATATTTTTGCCACGTGATCACGACGTCTATCATCATTGATGTCGTACGCCACAAGATAACTTCGTTTTTCGTCACTCATCATCCGCCTCCCGATATGAAACCGCTTCCACCGTTGCCGCTTCTACCGAATTCGTATCCCCCTGTATTCAGGTTGCGTTCCGTCAAGGTACCCCAGAATCATTCGAGCCTGAATCTCGATAATCCGTCTCCATGATGCCTTGTATTTAAATATCGGATGCGTAATCTCCGTCTCCATACGCCTCTCGTATGCCTGGATGACAGTCTTACGCGTCTTATCAGTCATACGTACTGATTCAAGCACATGTGAAAATCCGTCTACACTGATTTCGCCATTATTAATGACTGTTTGCACCACGGAATCCGCAATGGGAGCGCGAAACTCCTCCATAAGATCCAACGCCAGTGCTGGCTTGTTTCGTTTACTGCTATGCAGAAAGCCCGCATGCGGATCAAGCCCGCAGGAAATCAATGCTCTCACGCAGTCTGAAAGCAGCAGAGTGTAAGTGAAGTCTAGCAATGAGTTAAGCTCATCGGGAGCGGGACGACGCATCCTTGCGACCCAAGGCCAATCGACTCTTTTTTCAGTCTTAACGAGATGTCCAAACTGCGAAAAATAGAGCGATGCAGCTTCGCCTTCTAATCCCAAAACGTCCTGCCACCTGTTCGCGTTAGCTACCTGTTTTTCGATTTGTCGCAGCTGAGGTAGCACCAGATTGTCTGATTCTGAACGTCTGAGCAGTACGGACTGATTATGTATTTTAGCGATGATAAATTCTCTCGCGAGTCCGAGTCTGCCTTCATGAGAGGCAACGTGCTGATCCACTCGATGTTCACCGTTCGGACCATAGGATGATGTCGCCCACCCATACATCCTTCCCGTTCCGCTACACCATACGATTGGAATATCGCGCCGCATCAGCTCACGAATGAGGCCGCTAGACAGATCAGTGTTTCCGTATATCTGCAGACCTTGAATGGTGTCCAATGGCACGGATGCGAGTTCTTCACCATTCTTCTGTACTATCATTCGACCTGATCGTGTAAATGCTTTGGCTCCCGGGGTTGCCAAATGCGTTACTTGGTTGTCTGGAGACGACACCATGATTCTATGCGTGACTTCGCATAGCTGACGTTCCTCAGGAAGACATATCCCAGCATGAGAGCAACGCATGCATCTGGCGCTATCTTCTAGAGGCTCGGGAGCATGACCAGCATTAATCAACGCTCTGGTTTCCTCTACCGCTTTGTGCGCTTGGTCATAATCCTCTTGGTCAAGCTCAACTTCCACACGACGATGGTGCGTGGTGAAGAAAATTTCAGTGCCCGCAACGGAGAACCCCATATCTTCCAAACAAGCCGCCTGCAAAGCTAACTGTGTTCGCATTGCTTCAGTGACTTGCATCGCACGTTTTACCGGGGTGGCCTTATATTCGCGGATGATGATTCCATCATCCGTCATGCACGCTGCATCAAGGCGCCCGGAAACGCCCCATCCCTCATGCCTGATATTTACCGCTTGAAATGAATCGGCGTCCGGAGCGCCACCGTAACGATCAACTTTTCGATGATCATACGTGCCTTGCGCAATCTGTGCCGATTCGACTTTTTCTCCGACAGCTTCCAACCATGCTCTGCGTGGGCAGAACATGTAGTTGGCAACCAAGCTAATCGGGATGGGGTCATCGTCCATGTTTTTCTCCGATTCTTCGCATTTACAGAGGAATTATTTCTCCCGGCTCAAGCCAACGTTCCGGCGCGCTAGCGTTGTCGGAAACAAACTGGTTGAACAGTACGCAGGCACACACGCCTTTTTCGCGCAACCAATCAGCAGCAGAGCTAATTGTTGTCATGTCGGTCGTCGTGGTCTTCTGTTGTATGCCGAATTCGGCGAGCGCGCTACTACGAACTACCGATCGATATTTCGCAACCGTCCAAGGCTTGTCTGTTATGGGAAGCACAGCGAAACGGATAGGTCCTTTCAACTGAAACAGAGCCGTACTCGGATCACGATCATCGTTTCCAGCACTGGTGCAAACCCACGTAGGGAAAGCAGACACGCCCATCAATGCACACCAAGCGCGAGCGTTATCGGTTTTTGACGGCGCATGCAGTCCAGTCGCAGTGCGACTCGTCGCACTATTTTTGCCCGCTTCGTCAACAATATCCTTCCCCATCAACCCATCTTGTACAGCTTGAACGGAACGCTCAGCTACCTTTTGAGCCAATGGAAGCAATCGACCTTGAACGAATTCCTGGCCTTGGTTGCGTGTAACCATTTCCCAACGCGAGGCACCTGCGTCAGACCATAACTTTTTACTCCGTTCACCTGACCAGTACGAAGGTTGGCCCAATGCCCCGAAATACCGGTAATCGCCCCAAGTTCGCAAGTCGTCAATCGCCGCTTCGCGATCTTGAGACAGTTTCTCCCAGCCACCCGGCACACCCAAAGCACTCAATCTTGGTGACATAGTGGCATGCATGGAAGAGCTCTTCCCTGCATCTCTCGCACCGGAAACCGTATAGTCTCCGCGAGATTGCAATGCCTTCATGGAAGACCATCGTTCTGCATGATTACTGACTATGACGGATACTGCTTCCATATCCAAATCATCACTTATCGTCAGTTCCGCATGACGAAAATCGACCCACCGGATCATGCAATGTCGGCCACTATCATCATCTTCCAGAATTGAAGCAAGTCCGACCATCATGAGGTGGGAAAAGGCGTCAGTAATATCCGCTGGTATCCGAATAGCCATTACAATCCCTCCTTCGAACAGGTGATGTCAGCCGCTCTTAAGAGTGCTTCCATATAGGAGACTCCCCAGAAACCATATCGTTGATTGGTGCGATCAATAAGGGCTTCCCACCCTCCAGATTCAAACAAATCATCAGCGATATTGTTCAGCGCCGGCGCTTGCGCTCTAGATGCTCCTCCGCTCTCCGGCAACAGATAGTCCGTCCCGTGTTCGAAGGTCGACCGTCCATGACCATGCGAAGTTCCAATGAGTCGTTCGATCAGCTGTCTGCGATATTCCGGCAATTGACGAAGTTCCGTTTCGGTTTCACATGCCAACACAAATTCAGCCACGGATCGCTGCTCATGACGCCACCCTCTCAGCTGACATTGGTTCCTGAACTGCTGTTCCCACGCACGAGAGCTAAATCGACTTTTGGCACGAAACTTTCGCTGCCCCTGCGGCTTTCGTCCCTGATAAAGCAAAGTCTGGAAGCGTGCATCGATTTTGCCTTCGTCATGGTATTCGCCAGCAATACGAAGATTCTCGACCATGTCATCATCAAAACCTACCATACGTGCCAAGGCCTCAGCTCGTGCCGCAACATGATCTTGGTGGCCTTCCTCTTGTCGATGAGGACCACCAAGCAATAATTCATATTCTTTAGCTTTGGCGCTCAATATCTCCTGATCGGATTCCGATCCCGAATCACTGGCATGCAAACTGACAACCACCCACCAGGTTTTGCACCCAGTTTCATCTTCTTCATACATGATACGGTTGAGCACAAGAGTATTTGCATCGGCAAAAGAATCTGAAGACATTTCCGATGCTGGTGTACAAATCAATTGCAAATCGCGATTCATCTGCTCTTGCTGCTCAGCAGTAAAATCGCCTATGTTATTCACCAACGCATAGGCCTGCGTAAAAGCAGTCTTGATTCCATCGTGACCGTCAGCTTCCTTATAGTAACGTACCATTTTCCCGAGGGCGCATGCATTGTATACATCTTTAGCCATGCTCTTCCCATCAAGGTCGAGCATTACCACTTCCCCCTCCGAAGAAAGCTCAGTGAACATTTTCACGGAAGCGTCCAAGACGATGACATCACCGGTTTTAATGCGCCCATCATATGAATCAGGTCGATTCGCATCCGCAGCACCTAGAGGCAAGACGCGTTGTCCTTCCTCGTTTGAAGCTCGATACAGGAAAGCCCTTATAGCACCACCTTCAAGACTCGCCTTCAGCTTTGCCGCTTGGTCCTGATTACGCAACGGGAACAATTCCTCATTCTCAGGTTCAGTTTCCTCAAGCAATGCGATGGCAACATTCGTGTCCTGCGGCAGATCCCTGACCACAACACCGATGTCCGGGGAATCGTCCGCCAGATCATCACGCAACCACAGATTGAGATCCGCACTCCCCTGTTGGAGCCCCGGCAACCGCAAATCAGCAGACAACTGTTCATCCGTGGATGAAAGGTTCTCAGCATCCCACGGCTCCAAACGTTGGAACAGCAGACGACGAGGCTTCTCTGCAGGAACATAATTCCCTTGCAGAATCGATTGCCGAACTGACCACGCACTCATGTTCGGTAATTCCGAATCAGTCCGAGGAAGTTTCTCCAACCAAGCCAAAGCTTTATCAAGATCCCGCTCATCGTATGGAGCCGCTGTTTTAGCAGTTAGCCGTTTCCCCTCGACGCCAAAGACATACATATCGCCTTGGGGGTTCAGCCCACGACGATTGACACGGCCAGCGCGCTGCACCAACGCAGATGCCGGAGCTAATTCCGTAATAAGGGTCGTGAAATCAACGTCCACGCCTACTTCCAACGTCTGCGTGCCAATGATGCAACATGGAGATTCGGGCGAAGCATCTAGTGACATAGCATCGCGCATTGCCGTAAGGATTTTTTTCTTATCGTAGGCGCGCATTGGACCTATGTAGCTCGCTACTGGGCGTCTGATACCAGCTTTCTTCAGCTGAGCCGACAGTTCTTTCGCCACTTGCTTGGCTTTTTTAACCGTATTGACAATACACCCGACTACGCCATTGCCAGTCTCGCCATATTCACCAGATTCTTGATTCTGGATCATTCCAACGCAGGTATCAACGATCTTTTGGATCTCTTCCTTTTCCGTAGCGCTGGTGCAATCCAGAACAACCGGCTTCGGCTTGCACAGTCGATCAGCAAGCGATGTCTCAACCGTCAAATCCTCTTGCTCGATTTCCACGCTGGTCCGTTTTGCATCCTCGCTAGCTGGAGTCGCCGTGGTTTCCACTACCTGCAGTGGAGAAACGTATTCACTGAGAGGATAGTCAGCCATACTTTCAATGCGATCCACCTGTTGCGCTGTTTCAAGCAGCTGCCGGCTTAGATGCGCTTCATCGGCCACCAGCACAGTATCATAGGCAAGCAATCCGGCTTCCATGGAGCGCATAGTACGGCTGGTACCATAACCACGAAACAGCAAACGACTGCCAAACATGTCAGGTGTAGCGCAGATGACAGCACAGGTCTGCGGATAATACCGCCAGTCTCTCTGAGAAGCTATACCTCCACGCAATTCGACAACATTCATAACGGAAGGCTTATCAGTATGAGGCAAACCATCATGCACACCAGCTCTGAGCTTGAGGCCTTCCTTATAGTGAATCATGGAGTCACTCGTGTGGATTTTGCCGCAAAGCTCGTCAGCCTCATCAAATTGGTCATCGACAAGAGAGCGACGATTCACCGTTAATGCCAAGCGCCGAGGGATGCGCCGCAACGGAAGGCAAGACAAGATCTCATGTTCTTTTCGGCTTTCGCCTTCAGCCAATCCGACCATCGCATTAAGGAATACATGGATATCAATAACGCTGGTTTTGCCAGATGCCGTTGGCACTGAAATACGATCAGGCCAGCGTCCTTCTTGCGCAACATACCGCATCAAACGGAACTGCCAGCGGTATGGAGTGCGACCATCATGAGCCAAGGCAACAAACTGAGCATACTGCTGTTCCATAAAAGCTAAAGCCTGAGTCACTTCAACCATGAAGGAACCCCCTTTTCAAAGTGTCCGTCAGGCACAATCATGTTTTTGGGAAAATCAAGAGGCACGAGGAATCCACCTCCCAAATGTCGACTCTGCCCAACAGCTAAAGCGGCACAATCAAGCGACCCTTCACCATCAGAAATGGCGATTAAAGCACTCATGGCACGTAACACATTGGAACTATTGGTATGATGCGCATAATCAATCATGTTCACGCGACTCACCCGTCGGCAATCGAATATTCTGAAATTAGAAGACTGATCAGCAACTGCATCCACCGTCTCCCAATACCGCGATTCCCGCGTACCCTGAATATCATTGGGAACATACTTATCACGCCATACATGGCCCAGTGCCAAATACATTGATTCGGCAGCTCGCCAATGACGCTTTTTCTTGGGATCCGGTATCGGTCGAGTCTCCGCAATGGCAAGAGGACGAGGCATCCAGTAGCGCACGAAATCGACGCTTACTGGTTTCCATAGATGTTCCGCATCGATCAAGGCAGACTCCCCTAATCGCAGCTTTGGAACAGCTTGAGAAAAGTACAGAGTTTTCCCCTTCGAACGCTTACAGACATCGTACAGTTTCTGCATGTCATGTTGCGGCATGTCTTTGGGAAGCATGATAAGGAATCCCGGAAGTTTTCTCGCAACATCGTCACGCAATTGAATTCCATAGCTCGATTTCAATTCTGAATCGAGAATCTGAATAGCAACATTGTTCGCCGGACGCTTTATCCCACTAACATATTTGCCAACCAGAGATGGAGCGGGATCAACACCCCATTGCTTCACCAAGAAACGATGCAACGCAACTGCCCAACCGACGTACTCCGATTCGGAAGGTTTCCACTCCGACTTTTCACCCTGATGACCTTCATCAACAGTCACGCTCATGACAATCACTCTTGTCCACGGGGCTTCAAGGGCTCGCTCCGAATGGACAAAAGGAGGCCGGTAGCCGGCCAAGCCCTCAGTCTCCTTTGGAACATAGTCATTAAGAAAGTTCTGCTCGGCCTCCTTTGCCCTTATCTTCGACTTGGCAGCATTCTTTCCTTTGCCTTTTCCCTCGGGATTCGCGGCCATATAGGCACGTTTCAGCTCTTCCAGCCTTCCTGTTCCCGGCACGGCAAACACACGATTATGTCTGGAAATTCCGGACAGCATCGGGCCTTTCTCCAGCGTCCATGTCTTGTCGCGTTGGACCTCCGGTATACCCCCACCAGCTATGACCTTTAGTTCCACAACAGAACATGCCTCGCCCAGGTAGGGGACCTCGCCACAAAGCAGGTTAAGAGTGTTGATGACCTCTTGGTTAGGATTCTCGTCCCACTGCCATGTCAATAACAGGGATTCCACCGCATTCTGGCAATACGACATCGCTTTAGAGGCTTTATCCGGGCTCTTCTTTACTTTCCTTTTTTCTAAATATCCCTTGTCTCGGTATGAAATAGCATCGCTAGTTGGTGGAATAACGCGGGGCAACAGAATACTATGCGGAGGATTATCCTCCAGCCATGCCAAAGCATTTTTAATCTGCTCGTCCGTCAGAACACGATCATCCGTTTGCCTTTCGAAATCAAACGTGTTGTATGCGGCAGCAACGCATGCCTTATAGAGTCTGTCTGGAGAAGGGTAAGGTTCCGGTCTACCGCCAGAATCGCTTCCCTGATACGTCCCCAGCAGAAAGTTCGCTGTAATAGCAAAAGCCATGAGACGTCCTTGATCTATTCCTCGGCAGAAGCATTGTCAAAAACCGCAGGATTTCCCTGTACCAAAAACTCTTGGCCATTCCAGACAATGCCGGCCTTTTCCCGAGCCTGCATATAAGCCTCTTCCAGCAGTTTCTCAGTAGATTCTGCAGTGAGAGGCTCGAATTCTTCCTTTTCGCCGTAACGCTTGTTAAGTACAACCGATGGCTTGCCGGTCTCAGTCAACGCGCAATTAGCCCTGACTACTGGATTCTCATCATATCCAGCCATAGCGCGAAGCAGCGCAGCAGCAATCAAAGCACGAATGGCGGCGTCGCCTTCAACGCCCTTACCAAAGTGGAAGGTGCGAAGCATCGTAAAGCTCAGTACACGACTTGAAACGATGCCACGTACCGAAACGCCATCAAGAGCCCCTTTATCTGCACTCGGCGGAATGGCTCCTAGACCAATAATGGAACCCTTACCGCTGCCAATAAATTTGTTTTTTGTGTTTTCACTAAGATCGATGCTATCTCCGACTATTTTTTCTCGATCAGCCTTCTTAGCCACGCTCACGCTGGCACCAACCGGATCAATTCGCGCTCCGGCACGATGAATGGCGGGATCATCATCGCTTTGATCCGCAAGCACGCCATACATTTCACCAGTCAATACCGATGGGATTCGCAACTGATTCTTGCTCCTAGTGGAATCCCACCCGCCAAACAGCACCGTGACTGGAGACAGCTCAAACAGAGGCAAAAGATTTTCCAAAGTCGAATTGCGAGCATCAATGTACTCCTTCGCCTCCGATGTGGATTTTCCATCATGGACACCTACGCGAATGTGACCATCGAAACCACGATGAGGAAGTTGGCTGTCGCAATAAGTCTTGCTACCAGATTCGTCATCATACTTGACAACGATATGTGGCATGGACGCCAAGAGCCCCTCACCAGTCCTTCTTGCTTCGGTAATTGTTTCCTCAACCCTGTTGGCAAACGATCCTTTTGAGTCAATGAGAACGACTTTCTGAGGTTTTTCCTCTCCGAGATACCGCTTCTCATAAACATAAGTGGCGTTATTAGCGCCAGCATACTTTGCCGGAGCAATAATGCCGTCCAACCCCGAAGCGGGTTCTAATTCCACTCGGACCAATAAGCTTCCCGCCCCACCATTGAGGATCGCAGCATTGATGTCATCGATAGATATATTGCGCATAGCTAAATCCTTTCCATGCGTACTGTAGGGCGCACCCGTGCACCCTAATTAGTTCGAATAATACCCCTGCCATATGCGCATTCGTGGCATTCACATGACAGGAGATGTAGAGAAGTCTCTGAAATACAGAGAAAGCCAGTGTTTAGGATGCTTTTCCCTCAAAATAGACAACCCTCAATGCAGTAGCAGGCCTCACACCAAGACTTCAGTACAAGATCAAGTTAACCTGCTATACTGGCGCTGTTTCTACGGACTAGAAATAACGCAGTCTACAGGTATCGGACAATTTATCGATTCCGTCTCCTTTCTGCTCGAAAAGTGCCCGTCAAGCCCGCCAGCCTGACGGGCACTTTCGTTATGTACGCGAACAGAATATCACACTACTATAGATAGTGTCAAGCTTTTCAGCTTTTCCCTTAATATAGACAAGTATGTTATTTTAGAAAAACGGGAACCACGCGAGCGCGATTCCCGGTGTGCGACTGCTTCTCAAATGTGTGCTTGACTCACATGGATGGTACTGAGAACCATTCGCGAAACGATCTGATCCCGCTTGTACGGCTGCGCATACGATGCGATCACTCGCGTAACCGCATGTCGACGCAAGACACGTACTTGCGGAATGCAAATCAAGTCTGTAAGGCTCGAAAGCCACGTAGTTACTGTAGTCTCATGTTTGAACATTTCATGGTTGATTGTTCAGCACTACTAAAACAGGTCCCGAACTCTTTTGGATTCGAGACCTGCTACGGTTGGCGACCGTTCGCCCGTCTAGTAGTAGCTGGATGTCATCCAGATACGGCTTAGACGACGGGCCGTTCATCAACCTGAATCAACGATCAGTCGTCAGCAGCCGTCAGCCCACTCAGGCTTTGACAACCTCAACGTTCAGCTCATCGCCGGCCGTCACTTCGAAAGAGGTGGCGAGGGT
>ERZ839489.1442-NODE-1442-length-14842-cov-7.965307_pt1 | contig 14842 bp, 20 predicted proteins | sample MGYA00519938_ERZ839489 | MGnify/ENA primary metagenome ERZ839489 (study PRJEB31850, sample SAMEA3708846) | human gut metagenome | biome: human gut; feature: human-associated habitat; material: faeces | place: China | collected 2014 ... | reverse complement strand
GGCCTTCAAGGCCGGCTGCGACGTGATCGTCGCCAACCGCTGGAGCGACGAGCTCGCGGACGTAGCGGACAAGGTGTACACGAGGGATCTGTTTAAGCGGGACTAGGGGAGAGTATTCCCAACCGCGATTTTTAGCATTGCGCAATAATCAATTTATCAAGAACGATGCCGTATCGGTTAGCGCCGATACGGCATCGTTTTGTTTAAGCCTGACTCCTTTACAGCTATCGGACCATGTGGGTTCCAAACTGTTTAATCTACGCTTGCGGTCTTCAGATACGGTCCTCAGGGTATCGAATTCCCACATACATCCGCTCGTGTTCGGATGAATGTGGGAGACGTTCGGATAAAGTTGATAATCGAGACATTTCAAAGATTGAATTATGTTGACTCCATAAGAGCGGTTATTGTTCAATGACTGCATAGGCGCGCAATATGACTGTTTTGCATGCCGAACGATTTAAATGCTTACCATTGTCGGAGGTCTTAATATGACTGCAGACTCAAGCGTGAATGTTCCTCTAGAGGCGGACCAACTGTCTGCTCAGATCGCGGCAGCCCTCTTAAAACATCCGGTGCTTTACTATTCAGCTCAGCTTGAGAACTCGCACATACTACCTCATTCTGACAAGAAAAGCGTTTTTAGCGACCCTTTTGTCGAAACTTTTAATGCCTATAATGCAGCTTTGTTTGATTCTGTTCGCCAGATGATTCGCTATGAAAAATCTCTTTCTGTCTGGAGCGACGTCGTCACAGACATTGACTCTAAAGACGTCAGAAACACCCTCGTTATGGATTACATCTACCCCGTCTTTAGATTCCTGTCAGATATCCCAAATGTCTTTAAGGATCAGCTCATCCGCGCGTGCGTTAAGCTTGCGACTATCTCTAAGGGCGATTATTCTTTTGTGCAGATTAATACTGGCAAAGATAGAGCGCCCCGGTACAACTGGTTTAAAGAGCTGCAAAAGAGTTGTTCCGATACCGCTCTTGGAAACCAACTCATTGGCATTATTAATGAAGATCTATTTGAACATCCAGATGCCAAGCATTTTAGAGAGCTTCATGGCTATTCTGCTCATGACCTTACTCCCACATTGGTTTCTGGCGTCAACCAGAGCTATTCAGTGGGCGATGCCGTTTCTATCCAAGCCTATACTCCTCCAGTCGATTTGCCCAATGAGCTTGCTATCATAGATCGGCATCGGCTAAGAATCCAAAACGCCTATGTGCTATTTGGCAATTACGCTACTGAATTGCAACGTAACTACAAAAGCTTGTAGGCATTAGAGCAATGTAGATGAATCGCTGGCTTCATTGATCACATCTTTAAAATGGTGATTCAGGATTTGGAAAATCGTATGCAGCAGCGAAAGGAGGCCTAATGGACTGGCAGGCTATATCTGCAGTAGGGTCGTTGCTATGCGCATCGGCAACGTTCTTTGCAGCGTTCGTCGCATTAGCAATGAGCCACAGTGAACATAAGATGAGTGTTTATGCGCGAGGAATATTTTATGAAGACGATCATTTTGATTTGCTCGAGCATCATCCAAATTGTTTCAACATTGAAATTATATGTGACGGCAACCAGCCGGTGTATATCACGCATGTTCTCGAAGGGGCAAGGTTTAATAAAAGCGCTCGTGGGGCTAAAGCTTGGCTCGAATCAAAAATGCGTATTCGTGAATGCGGGATGCCGGGCAGAGGCATCCCCAATCTAAGGAAACCAAAGTATTGGACACTGCATCCTTTAAGCGATGTAATGAAACTTGAGCCAGGCGAAGTTGGGTGCTTAACCATTAGCTTTCTAAGGCTGCAGGCAATTCAAAAAGAGCGTAAAGAACTAGGCATTTTCAACCTTGATGCGCCCCTGTCTTTTTTTGCCCTCGACGTGTCCGGGAAGAAATACAAGATACATGCTGGTGCAACGCCAAATTCCTTTCTAGAAGAAGCAACTACGAAGATGACAAGAGTATCCGCTCTAACAGGAGAGCCGGTTCGGGATAAAGTCCGGTAGAACCGCGCCCGCAAGGACTTCGTGGCCGACGAGGTGCTGCAGATTGTGGGGGCCACGTCTACGAAGGCAGCCGAAGCCAGTCGTGGTCGTGTGCCTCCTGACGATGAAGTCCAACTCCGACAACTTCCGCGCGAGCTCCATCCAGGGCGTCATGAAGCGCGTGAAGGCCAAGGGCGTGCCCGTGGTGGTCTACGAGCCCACGCTGGACGCGCCGGAGTTCTTCGGCTCCGAGGTGACCCACGACCTGGAGGCCTTCAAGGCCGGCTGCGACGTGATCGTCGCCAACCGCTGGAGCGACGAGCTCGCGGACGTGGCGGACATGGTGTACGCGAGGGGTCTGTTTAAGCGGGACTAGGGGAGAGCGGTTGCCTGCCTGTAGCCGGGAAATCATTGAGCACTGGGGTGGTATCGACGCTTGTCGATACCACCCCCTATTTCGAATTACATATGCCAAGGGAGAAGCGGTAGACAGAATTTGAACAACTAGCCACGGGCTATATAGCAGCACTGTTCATCGCATTTTTACTTCGATCATTATGTCCGCGTGAATGGATAGACTAGAGAGCGGATTCTACTAAAGCAAGGTGGGGATCATTTTGGAAGAAATTAATCACTCTCGAGTCTCCTGTTATGGGCCCAATGACTATGGAACGTATCGCTCAATCGAAAGATGCAAAGAGATATTAATTGATGGCGAAAACCATCCAATTGAAACAATTAACGATGCCATTGAGATCGGTGAAATTAAGGAGGTAATTGGATGCGTACCCGAGGCCTTCGATGATATGAGTCTCGAAATTAACCATATTCTAAAAAGGCTATATGGCAAAGCTTGTTCCTTTGCACATTCAGCATTAACAAATAATGCACTTTTAGATGTTTATGAAAGTGTCGAATGGCAATATATCGACAGGTTTTGGAATCTGGCCTCCTCAACTAAAGCATATGAAAAAATAAATTCCGATGAACTTGAAGAATTACTGAGTCGGCACTCGCTCTGCATCTCAAATGTAATGTCCCACTATGGATTAGTACAGAAGTTTGACCAACATATCAGAGCTGTCCTATCAAAAAATATTGACGCTGCAGTGAGCATAATTGTCGGGAACTTTGGCGCAGAGGTACGCTCTAAAGAGATGATATATCTACCGCCGTCATTGACCGGAAGTGATATCGATGAAATTGTTCTAAGATATCTTTCAGAGACTAATCCAAATCTTAATTATGTCCAGGTTCTCATGAACTGGCCCAGTGCAGCAGCAAAAGACTATAGTCCGTCAATCGAAGTTCGCATAAAGGCCAAAAGGCGCTATGAAGAATTAAGTAAACAGCTATTTGATGAGACTGGGAGCATTGAATACGGTATTGAAGCTTCGATTAGCGGTAACCAAATTGCATGCAAAGATTCCTATGTGGATGGAAATACTCTAAAGACTTTCTTCGGTGAAGAATGGCTAAGTCGCTACCTTGATCATCCAACCATAATGAACAACTGCGCGTACGTCTTTGATTATTTAGACGAGCGGGGGCTTCTGACTTGCCCCGCCCACGAACACGATGAATCTACCCTGATGAAAACCTTTGGTATGCGTGCCAAGGACGAATACGACAACAACATATTCTTTAAAATGCGTCAGGATCTTCTACTAGAAGAAACGGCCCTATATGCAAAGCTTCTTGAAAGAAATGGTAGACGCTTGGAAGATGCAATTGAATGGACATATAACGTCTATTTTGCTAAAGAACTCGGGATTGGGGGTTTCTCGATCTCTTTACCAGCAACCGGATGCTCGTGGCTTGATAAATGCAAGGCCATGGGCCCGGAGCTTGAACGTGCACTAAAGGCGTACTCGCTATATTCAAAAATGCATGTAATCGATCCTGATTATTTTCGATTTGAAAACTTCAAGCTCTTCTCTGAATTTAAATCATTGCATAGAAATAAATACGTAATTAGGGGTGATCGCTATGACGAAGCAGCGAAACCCTTGTTTTGGGATCAATCATTGCTTGCCTTCGCATCCCGCATCAAAAGCCCAGAAGACAACCTTTGGGACCTGCTGCATAAGCATGTGGTCCATGTCGACGATTACGACGGAGATTACCGATCGGCAATAGAATCGCTAATCAACAAGGGCTTTTTAGCTGAATCTGATAAAGACGGGCGTTTATTGCCTTCCAAAAAAGCCCATTATTTAAAGAAGATTTGGGATTCGAGCGCATACCCACTTTGGCGTTGTTCGAAAGCAACTATTGATGGAGCTCACGAGCTGGTAAAGCAAGGATATCTGAAATATAGCGACGCCTTATTTTCACCAGACGAAGCATCTTACTTGAACTATATGTTCAATAATGCGATCCATTCAAATGCTTTAGCCCTTCGAAACTCTTACGACCATGGCAACTCACCTGTTGACGACCCCAATTCCAGCCAGTTCGCAAGAGACTACTATTTGTTTCTCACGCTGCTTATCGAAATCACTTTAAAGATCAGCGAAGAGCTTATCCGTTACACCGGGAATGGAGGAGACTTAGAGTTAATTGATTGGCCGATGTATGGGAAGCACCTTGCTGGTTGCCGCAAACGGTAACGCTGCCCCTCAAAAGATTCTCTGTGAAGCTAAAAGGAGGTTTTAATGAGCCCGAATACCAATAATAAGCAAGTCACGCATCATAACCATTTTGTACCACAGTTTTACTTACGTAATTGGTCGTCTAACGGCAATTCGCTATGGGATTACAAGTTGGTTGTAGAAGATGATAGGGAGAAGACTTGGCGTACGACATCATTAAAGACGGCGTGCACTTGGAATGACCTATACACACAACGAACCGCAGGGTTTGATGTCGACGATATCGAAAATTATTTTTGCGATGAATACGAGGCACCGGCATCCGCGATCCTAAGAAAGATCAGCTCTGGGGCGGCGCTCTCAAAGAATGACATTAATTGTCTGGTTGACTTCTGGCTGATTCAGCATTTTCGAACGCCTGCTTATTTGATAAAGAACGCCAAACTGACCGAAGAGGTATTTGAGGAAATCACTAATCAAATACCAGATATCGTGTCGAAATATTTTTATGAAAAAGAGCTGGGGATTGCACACCCGGTTGCTCATAAGCCCGAGCAATTTTATCCATTTCCCGTTCAACCAATTGAAGCCGATATCGATTTTGAGACGGGCACCATTACGTCTTCGATTGTATTGGGGCGAGCTAGTTTCCTTTCCTCGATTGCTTCTTTTGTTAACGGGAGCGTCGGCAACAGAGTTAGAAACTTTAATTGGACAATAGTTAGGCCGCCAAGGGAGCATTTCTTTCTCACATCTGACAATCCCGCCATCGCTTTTGGGGCATATAAAGACAACAAAATTGAAGTAGATGGAATTGGGCTTGGTCGAAGGAACGTAACGTTGGTTCTCCCTCTAACCCCTGATGCTGCTCTATTTACTGAAGTTGGAGCTCTTCCGTTTGATATTCCGGAGCAGCTCAGCGTCAGGCAATGCGAACTAATTAACCAAGCAATATATAGGGGCGCTTATAGACATATCTTTTCTAAAAAGAAGATACCTAATATCAAGAGCAATTATCCACGGGTCATTAGCAAAGCCCTTGTAGAAGAAGATCGAAAACTGAGAGAAAACTGGGCATCGTCTCAAGCCGACGCAGAGGAACAACACGAAGCATGGCTTGCTGCTAGAAATGGGACGCAAGGATCTGAATAGCAACAGTCAATCAAGCGTGTGCTTCATTCCATTGCGTCAAGCACACGGGAAAAGAGCGAGTTTCATCAAATGGTCTACGAATCATGTTATTGGAAAGATGACTTAAGGTCATACGCAAAAGAGTTAAGTGACTTTTCCACATGCACTACTCTGGAAGACGAGTACCGTGATTATCGACTGGAAAAGGCTCTTCTATTGTCCGCCTTTACCGTTCGCTTGCTCTTGGATGCAAATAAGTTAAGCGACCGTATTGGCTCGCTTAACTTAAAAGTCGACTTTTATCCTGCAAAGATAGAAGCTCAGAAAAATATTTCACCCTTGGATAAACGCTTTATCGACGAACGATACTTCGACTTAGCTAGCCCCACGTCCTCGTCCATTTCTTTACGACAGCTCACGAACCAGCTCATTCATTCCGCTGTTGTTGTGGCGTTTTCATACGATAATGCAAATCGTATGCTCGGCTTTTTTGTTGTATCCGATAACGACTATGAAAATCGCCTGTGTTATTGCAGCATTAAGGAGTGGATAAGCATGGTGGAAGCCGTAGCAGATGATGATGCTATCTATGCCCTGATACATAAGGATCCGAAGACGGGGAAATGCATAACCGTAAAACTCGCCGCAAGCGATTTATTAGATATAGATGCCACTCTGAGCCGTCTTAAATCCAAAGGTCTCAGCCCGGAAATCCTTGTTGCCATTCGCAAAAACCTAACGCGCATGGCTACGGAGGAATCTGCTCGCCCTAACAACGCTGCCAACCTAAACGATACGACTCCAGAAAGCCACGACGCGTAAGGCGGCTCAACTTCCTATCTGGCTCAACATCTAATAACGCCGGCCTGTGGACCAGACGCGTTAGAATTGCCTTCCGTGCAATCGGTAAGTAAAATTAAGACATGATTACTCTTATCGACATATCCGCTGCTGTTTCTCGCGTACTGTCTCGTTATGACGTCCGCGAAGCCTATCTGTTCGGCTCTTTTGCCCGCGGCGAGCAGACACCAGATAGCGATATCGACCTGCGTCTTGTTTGCGGAGATAGCATGACGTTTGGCACGCTATACGAACTGTCCCTTGAACTCGAAGAGGAACTTGGGCGAGAGGTTGAGATTGTGACTAATCCGCCCGAGCACATGCGTCCGGCTTTCCGCAAAAACATTGAACAGGATGAGGTGCGTCTTTATGAAGCGGCGTAAGCGAGACGCTGAGCTCATCGATGTCATTCTGTCTGATTGCGAGACGCTGACTAAACGTATCGACCATTTTGGCTCTACGGAGAGTTCCTTTGTTTGCGATAGGAGCGAGGAAGGCGAACTTGCCTACGACGCAATCATGAGCCCTGTTTACAGAATCGCTGAGGATGCTCTCCATCTTTCTGATGAGGTCCAATCAGCTTTTCCGGAGTATCCCTGGAATGATATTAGGGGTTTTTGCAATTTCATAGCGCACGGTTATCGAGAGGTTGATCGATCCCTTGCTTGGAAAGTAATCGTTGATGATATTCCCGAGCTAGAGAAAGCTTTGCGAATCTTTAAGGAGCGTCAGAGCTAATGCGTCGTTGGTTGGCGCTGTACCCTTGGTAGCCTGCGACCCCATGCCGGGCTCGGCCCCTCCTTTCACCGATTGGCAAAACGATTTACACCTAATTCCTGGCACTGTTCAGGGACATTTTCTTTGTTTGTGCCTTGATCTCGCTAAACTGATAACTGCTGCTACCAGGGCATTTTCTGGTGCACATTCTATTGGCTCCTGCGAAGATCGGAGCGGGTATGTTTGCTGCCGAGTCCTACACCAGCCGTCATTACATTGCGATTGTTGCCATGGCCTGCCTATGCGTTTTGCTGGGCGGGCCTTCTTATGCCGCGGGCGCGGAGAGCCTCATCATCGCGGGCGCGACGTACTGCGAGCCGGGCGCGTCGGGCCCCGGCTGGGCCTGGACCGATGCCGACCACCTGGAGCTTGACGGCTACGCGGGTGGGGCCATCGGCGCCGAGGGCGACCTGGTGCTGACGCTTGCCGGGCAAAACTCCGTGACGGAGTCGCATGCGCCCGATGCGGACATCACGCTGTGCGGCATGGAGGTGTGGGGCAACCTGACGCTTCGCGGTACCGGGACCTTAATGGCGACAGGCTCGCAGTGCGGAATCCACGTTTCGCGGGCGCTCGTGGTGGACGGCTGCACCGTCGACGCCCGGGCAGACGGCGCCAATATCACGGACGAGGCGGTTGCCGGCGCAATCGCAGGCGACATGGCCGTGCGCGGCGGCGGGCGCGTCGTTGCCGCGAGCGCCGGGTCCGGAGCGGGCGTGCGCGCCTACGGCGTGTATCTGCAGGATGCGGGCCTTGGCGATGGCGCGGCCGGCTGTCGGCTTTCCGTCGACGCCTCGCGGCTCGATGCGACCGGTGCCGATAGCGGCGTAGCGTGCACGGGCGGGTCGCTTGTGTCCGCACGGTTTGTGACGCCTGCCGACGGGGCCTTTGGTGCTAGCGGCGTGTTGGATGCCTCCGGTGCGATGGCACCGCATGTGGTGGTTGTGCCCGATGTCGCCACGCCTCCGGCGGGGGAGACCGACAGGGGCGAGGTGACTGGCGATAGCGCGGACAAGCCCCCCGCCGATGCAAGCCCCGCCGCTGGAGAGCCCACCACAGTGCCCACGGCAAATCCCTCGATGAGACCCGCGGCCACAACAACCAAGACAACAACGACAGTAACCAAGACCACAGTCGTCAAAGTCCCCAAGCCCAAGGCTGCCACTGTGACAACAGCGGCACTCCCCAAGACCGGCGACAACAACTGGGTCGTCGCGTCCGTAGCGCTTTTCCTACTGGGGACAGTGCTCTTGGCCGCCGCATATCGCTGCTGAAATAGCTACCATTTGGAAGAAAGGGACATCCACAAGGTATAGCTATTTGCTTGTTTGTTTATAGGCGCCCAATTATCGAAGGCAGAGGCCATATGGACGCGACCATGGGCTGAATCGTGACATGCGACCCAGATCCACATGAGTGAGACAATCAATCAATATTGTCGCAGATTGGACTGAGGGCAACGAAAGGGCACCGGGATCTATGTCGACCTTGGTGCCCAAGTGAAAGACCAGCAGAGTTGCCTCGCAATATTCGGCGGTGCTAAAGCGGGCAAATATTAAACCGGGCTCATTGGTGGGCTGTGTGAGCTGGCTTCTTAGTGACATCACGGATTGTCTATAAGCAAAAGTCTGGTGTTTCGGAAATGTTATACCGTTCACCAAAACTGTCAATTTCCCTTTTCAACATAGCTGGCTCAATCTCTGCAAGCAGCCGCATAACGTCATAGATTCTTACGATGCCTCGTATCTTCTTACTCCTCATCCGCACGAGTTCGTAAATCAGTTGAACAGAAATAGTTGTTGTATACGTTTCGCCGCTTCTATCAAGATTTAATGCTCTTGCAGCATCATTTATCGCAGTGCAAAATAGGAGCTCAGGGGAAATCCCTTCAGCGGGGTTTTCGATTTTGATATTTACCTTATCTGCGCAAAGCTCAATTTCTGTTTCTCCGACTCTGCTTTGTTTGAGAAAGGGTTCCGTTTTACCTAGACCTAAATATTCCGTTCTTTTAAGACGCTGCCTGCGGCAGCTCTCCTTAAACATATTGTTACGACAATCTATGATGGCGGCATTCGCAATCTGGTCAGTCAGGCATGGGTAAAAACCTATTAGGATCCAATCGACCTCGCAAGATGCCTTGAAAAGGAGATCGTAAATTTCCGCATAAAGTGGGCATTGTCCACTGTCGAGGCGGGCCACTCTTGTTCCATCGTGAATGAATAATCCCTGAAAATCTGAATGAATTTCAATTAAATAGCCCAATTCAATGCGTCCACCATCACCGCTAAGTTCAGTAAGGTGATTGCGGTATTTAGGTAATTTGCGAGCATGACCTGTTTTTCCACCAAACAATCGAGCATCAAGGGAGCGCGTCAAATCATCGCAACATGCACAGCTTTGATGATATTTGGCCACTGAGACATAGTTTGCGACTAAACTCGCCATTTCCTCCGACGATACGTCGTCGGCTTTTAGCCTTGGCACCAGCTTTTCATAGTCAGCTTTCATTACCGATGTGAGCTCAGCAGATTTTGATTGAGCGTTTCGACCATGTTTGATGTTATGGTCGATTCTAAAATGCTCCAAACCAACAATGGATCCATTTTCGCGGGTAATAACAATATCAGGGCACTCGCTGCCTGCGTTAATAGATCCACTCACCTTCAAGGCAGCTTTCTTCTTGTAACCACCCGAGGCCATTGATAGATTAAGAACATCATTGAACACTTGCTCTTCGTGCGCGTTCTGGTCGCTTTTGTTCTTGCTCATGCTGGATCCTCCGCCCTTATAAGTTATACATAATTCAACTCGCGCCTTTTAACGTTGTCGATAGACGCTCACTGAAAGGTAAGCAATTCAGCAATGTCATCAAGGGAGCCAAGTCTCAAACCCTGATAGGGAATGTAACCGTTGAACACGTTGTGCGTTACACCATCCCTGTCCTCCTGTTTAAAGTCGATATCGCAGTCGTGGCCAGTGACGATTCGAAACTCATGTTGATATTCATATGCACGATTCTTGTGGAAAGTAACTTCACTGGCTGCCTGCTTAAAGTTGGATAACGCCACCTTGGGCTCAAATATGTCTCCGTCATAAGAAACCAGTCCAAAATTGATACCTTCAGGTTCCGCTTCCTGAAATCGAAGCAAAAACTCGACAGGATCCTTAATCAAAACTGCAGCGCCTCTATTTGAAAATTCGTCTCTAATGCGCCGCCCATCCTTACTCTGTAGGAAGAATTGATAATTCGAATCTTCAAGTGCCGTCATGCAGTAAATTGCACGACTTGAACCAACAGACATAAAACTTGTAAGGAGACCCTCGTAGGCATCAGACCTTCCATCTCCCGCCTCTTTTGATCTAAATTCATCAATCGCCTGCAGGTAGGGGATTCCCTGGATAAGTTGTTCCGCATAAACTCTCTGCGTCACAAATTTGATTAATGACCCGACACGCCACTGCTCAAGTACGCCGGCAATTTCCGATTTAGAGATTCGCCGAACCATACAATCATCTCCTTGCTGCTATTCTTCGCATCTTATCAAGAACTAATCCAGTGAGCTTAAACGATGGTGTATATGTATCAACGTTCTCCTCTTGCATTGTCAGATGACGCCGATTCGTCGACGAAAGATGGCCTGATCTAACCAGCCTCATAAGCTCACCAATATTCCGTTAGACTCGCACAAGCTCATAATGAAATGGCTCCGATCAAAGCAAACGCCCTATGCGTAAAAATGCTCAATAATTGGATCGCGTGATTACTGGATTTTGTGTAAGAATTCTATTGGAGAGAAGCACGATGCCTGAATTTATATGCTCGGTATCTTCTTTAGCTGCGACAATTGTTATCGCCTTTATACAAATATATCAGAGCAAGCGCATGGAAGTATTCGAACGTCGTCAGGACGAGAGGGATGAGCGTAGGCACGCCGAAGGGAATAAGGCACGAGCGATTGAGTTCATCTCGAAGCATTACGCCGACAGAGGCCTGATTCCGCTTTGCGCCGTTGCCGCCATGCACAATGATCTTTTCCATTATTCACGTAAGATGTATTGGGAATTCTGCTGCCTAGTGCCGGAGGTGCAGAATCTGATTCTTAAATACTGCAGTCTTGACTTGCGGGTCAGGGGAGAGGATGACCTGTTCGTCCGTTGCATCGCCGCAGTCGAAGCCGTCCTCCGTGACCGCTTCCCAAAAGATGAATCTGTTCTTTATGATGATGGGAAATACGTGCTTCACAGCCTCGAAAGGTATGCGGGGGAGAGACTGCCAGAACCTCGGGTTAACCTTCTTCCCGAGTGCCTGGACTCTTCGTTCCTGCCCCCTGATAGCTGTACCCCGGGGTACGATTACCTTATCCGTAAGGTCCTTTCCGAGGCCTTCGAATCGAGGGGCGCTTCCTTCGCCCCCATTTCCTATCTAAAAAATGACTATCAATTCGAATCGAGCCTCGAGATAGAGGCCTGCCGATTCGCGTCGACCGCTGCATACTACGCGGCAACCTACGGCTCTGGTGACGAGGCCAACAATAGGTACTACGGGTGCCCCGGCGGTTTCGATGGCGAGAGAATCGAGACCATGGAAGACCTATTTCTTCTTACTGTCTTCCAGATATATACCAAGCTTCTGCTTCCGAACAAAGGGTAAGAAATAACACGAGGCATTCGTTATTTGACTCTGCCTAATTCTGCCAAACTCATTTTCGAAATCTCACTCATTTCCTTCATTACCTGAACATACTTAAAATCAGAAATTGGTCGTAGGGCGTGACCAACGGAATCAAAAGAAAGCCCACTGAGAAGATGCCTTCAATCTCTTTGGGTTGGAGGCATTTTCTTTTTCGGAGAGTCTGCATGAATTCTAAAAATGTCTTTTTGACAAACTCCTTCTAAAAAGAACATCCAAACCATCTAGTCTGCTCTTAATACTCGGATATAAACACTAAGGAGGTAGTCATGTTATGGAGCTATGTTCAGCTTAATGACGGCACTCAGTTTGCCTACTCAGAGACAAGAGATGACGGGGCCGTTCGTGTAGCCGTCGAGCGTCCGGTTGATTTTAGCTTTGACCACGTTGAATGCTACTTGCCTACGGTCAAGTGGTTCAACTTCGAGGGATTTACTGCCGACGATCTGGATTTTTTTGACCGAGTTCGTTAGATCAAACGCTCCGTTTATCTTCGAGCTTGCAGAACGGCAAAAAGCCAGACCGGCGGTTTCGACGCTGGCCCTCGGACGTTCTACTGTTAATCGCCCAATTGAGACATGATTTCATTTGATTACATATCATCCGCGGTATCCCGCGTGCTGGCTCAATACGACGTCAGAGAAGCCTATTTATTTGGCTCGTTTGCCCGAGGCGAGCAAACGCCCAATAGCGATATTGACTTGCGCCTAGTCTGCGGCAACACCATGACGTTCGGCACGCTTTACGAACTCTCCCATGAGCTCGAGAGGGAACTTGGGCGAAAGGTTGATATCGTCACCAACCCACCAGAGCACATGCGCCTGCCCTTCCGCAAAAGTATCAAGCAAGATGAGGTGCGCATCTATGAAGCAACATGTGCGGGACGATGAGTTTGCGAATATCATCCTGCTATCTGATCCTCCCGTTGTACTCAACGTTGAGAACCTAAAGGCCATCCGCGATAGGGATGCGTTAATAGCCACGGGAAAGCCCAGCCGGTCTAACGCAAAAATAGCTCGCCACCCAATCGGGGGTTTACTTCGCGCTATACAGCTCTACGAGCAGATCCGACTCGACCTACGCCGTGCCTCGCTCTCTTCGGCATTGGCGCTCGCAAAGACCCTAAACTGCGCCATCGAAGACCCTGTCAGGCAACCGGTTGCTCTGGAGTACGATTCGAAACCCTGTTCGTCCGAAACAATCAATAGTAAGAATATTGCTGTTTAACTTTCCTTTACGTACGTATTTAATTTAAACAATAATACGTATTAGAGACAGATTTTAAAGGAGGTTGCTATGGTTGCCGTGATAGACAAGAAACTCGTTTTCGGACGCGAACAGGTGCTGACTTCGACGCAGGCAAGCAAAAATTTTGGCGAAGCGAGACGTCGCGCTCGAAGAGAACCGCAATTTGTCTCAGACAGGAACGATGGCATCGATACTGTTATCGTTGGCTTCGACGAGTTCGAAGCGATGGCGGTCGAACTCGAACAGCTCCGAGAGGAGCGCCTGCACGCTATAGCCGCTGCAAGGCTCGCGCAGGGCGACACTGATTCGAATCGCAAGGGCATTCCGTTCTCCGATACCGTGGGACGTGAGAGGTTCGAGGCCATGCTAGAAGCCGAGGCAACCGATCCCATTTCCGACGAGGAGCTGTTCGAGTGAGCGTGGCTAGGTTTAAGGTTGAGTTTTACGACAAGACTGCCGAGAAAGAGTATCTGTCACTCGATGGCTCGGTTCGCGCTATGGCGGACAAAGGTATTGCGCGCCTTGCACTTCGGGCCGATGAAATTGGCAAGCCGCTTTCGGGTCTTCTTGCAGGTTGTAGGGAACTTAAGTTTCGTACTGATGGCATTCGCGTAATTTATCGCATCCGCGACGGGCACGTCGAAGTAGTTCAAATCATCGCAATAGGCGCAAGGGACAAGGTCAAGGTTTTCGACCTGACATCTAGACGCTTGGACAGCGATGATTGATTGCCTCAAGAATATCAATTTAGGTTGCATGGTCGAAATGCCCGGGTTAAACGCTCGTATTCAGTCAGCAGAAGGACGGCGTGATGAAAACGTTAAATGCAACGACATGCCCTGATAGTTGTTGCAGCAATTATCCTGAAAGCATGACTTTTGACAACTGTACAGCAGACGCAACCGACCCTATCGTGCCGAAAGCACCCCGTACTTTACCCGATGATCTGGACAGCATCGCCTTGATCGACGAAGCCATTCAGTCAACTATTGCGGACATGCCCAACGCACTCAGGCTCTTGGAGAACTCATGATGGCGGTCGCGTCGTTGGTGCTCGATGATTCTAGATCGCTCGGGACCATGGCCGCGGCCGTCATGAGCCTGCATAGCATGCTCATGACGATCGGACGCTGTTATACGACCGACGCCGCAGTGGACCGGGCTGCGCTCAAGCTCGGACGCGTCGAGTCCGTGCTAGCGGGTGCGCAGTTCTACGGCGGCCGGATCTAGCTACTGCTGCCGCTGTACCTGACCGTCAACAAGCCCGAGCTGGCGCTAGCCATCCAGCACGAGGATGGCTTCTATGCCGCGCGCGCCTGCCTTACGCTCGACATGGCCTACAACACCGCGCGACTTATTTGCCGGCCCGAGACCTCGTGGATAAAGCGATAAAGGGCTTTTTACCTGCTGGTTTGTTGGGTGACTTGGCTGCTTTGGCTTGACTTACGCGCACGAATTTATAATCGAGGGCAAAAAGTTCTTGGTAAACCGCGCACGGCTATGTTAGTATATCTTTTGCCGAAAGGCGACGGGCGATTGGCTCAGGGGTAGAGCATATCCTTCACA